>Ga0209489_108027_pt1 | contig 14961 bp, 11 predicted proteins | sample SiratrowhiteBW_FD_187527 | JGI IMG/M metagenome (GOLD analysis project Ga0209489, IMG submission 187527) | Root nodule microbial communities of legume samples collected from California, USA - Siratro white BW (SPAdes) (version 2) | ecosystem: Host-associated > Plants > Roots > Nodule | place... | reverse complement strand
GGAGGCAGCAGTGGGGAATTTTCCGCAATGGGCGAAAGCCTGACGGAGCAATGCCGCGTGAAGGTAGAAGGCCTACGGGTCATGAACTTCTTTTCCCGGAGAAGAAGCAATGACGGTATCCGGGGAGTTCATTATTCGCTTCCTCAAGGGACTCGATGAGGGATTCTCTATCATCCGCTCTCAGGTTCTATTAATGGATCCTCTTCCATTAGCGATCTGCGTCTTTGCCATGGTGATCCAAAAAGAATGATAAAGCCCTCTTTTGTCTCATGACTTTCCAGATCACAACGCCTTTGTCGGCAACTCCTATCACCGTTCGACCGCCTCTGGATGAGGACATGGAGGTTCTGTCAACCAAGGTGGCGATCGTGGGTCTTTCGGACCCGTCTGCACTTACTACCATCGTAACGGCCACACCGTGGAAGAATGCCATTGAAAACATGGCTATCCCATCGGGCACCCTCGCCGCCCATGATTCAACCCGAAACATGCTTCTGTGAACGCTACCGCCACTGCCATTGAAGGTTCTATGTTTGCCGTGAAGGAGAAAGGAAAAGAAAAGGGAGTCTTCTCATGGGCTTGTTTGCCCTTTTTCAAAGCTTAAATTGAAATTCTCATAATCTTACTTCACATTAATTCAAATAACCCTAGCTCTACAGGCCAAAACTCACAAACCAAAATCAATGTCTCCACAGCCTCTTCTGTGGGCCAACATCAGGTTGTCTTGGCCCAACTAGCGGTAACCATTTGATTTCTTGTTGTTCTCATTATTCACTTCAAACACTCACAAAACCTTCTCTACTATTTTTTGCCACATGCAGAAGAAGAACTCATTGAAGATTATTGGTTTGGCTAAATAGGAAAACGATTTGTACCACTTAGTAATCAATGAGAAAGATTGGCTCACATCAAATTCATATATCAATACCCATGTCACCACACCCATCACCAACAACAACCTTTGGCATTTTGGGTTAGGACATTTATTCAGAAACCGCTTAGATATTCTCCGCCAACGTTTTCCTTTTATTCCCAAACATTTTCATGAGTATTGTGATGTTTGTCATTTGGCAAAACAACGAAAATTATCATATTTGCTTAGTCTTAGTAAAGCTTCTTCGTCTCTTGAATTGCTTCACTTGGATATTTGGGGTCCTTTTTCCAAGAATTATATTCACGGTTACAAATATTTTCTCGTAATTGTTCATGATTATAGTTGATACACTTTGGTAATTTTATTGAAAACCAAAGGAGAAGTTGGCTCTTACGTCCATAATTTTATTGCATCTGTTGAAAATCAATTTAACAAGAAAGTTAAGTGCATTCGATCAATGGTCTTGAGTTTTTCTTAAAAGATTTATTTTCTTCAAAAGGAATTTTACATCAAATAAGTTGTGTTACAACACGTCAACAAAATGGACGTGTTGAGAGAAAACACCAACATATTGTTAATGTAGCACAGGCTTTGCTTTTCCAATCACACATTCCAAATTATTTTTGGTCCTATGCAATTAAACATGTTGTTTTTCTCATTAATCATGTTCCTTCTCCCATAATTGGTAACAAAACACCTTTTGAACTCTTGCATAATCACTCACCCAATTTTGACATGATTAAAGTTTTTGGTTGTCTTTGTTATGCATCAACTTATGCAATTCATCGACACAAATTCGATCCTCGATCTAAACGTGGTGTTTTCTTGGGTTTTCAAAATGGGATGAAATGATACATTGTTCTAGATTTAGACACTAGGGAAATATTTATTTCTAGAAATGTGATTTTTCGTGAATTAATTTTTTCATTCTTGAAACATTCAGAACCATACTCTACTCCTTTGTCACTTCCTCTTGGCACTAACTATACAAAAACCACTGCCACACCCACTACCCATGCTTATGAGGAGCCCAATCACTCATGGCCCACTCCCTCACTTGTTGACCAACCTTCCTCGTTTATTCCTCCACTCGCCCCTCCTTCATCCTATACCTCCTCGCCTGTGTCCCCTTCCCCTTCATCCCCACCACCTCCTCCTCCCTTACCCGAACTACATCGCTTCTCCCGACTTGTCCATCCTCTATCCTATCTAGCTGATTACCGTTGCAATTCGTCTTTCAATCTGCTCAAATCGCCATCTCCGACGACTTCTCATCCTCTTAGTTTTGTTCTCACCTACCACCGCCTCTCCCAACCACACCGTCGTTACCTCATGACCCTTTCTGTTGAATTTGAACCTACAAGCTACAAAGAGGCCATTTTCATACTCGCTGGAAGCATGCCATAAACATTGAGATACAGGCTTTGGAACAGAACAAAACTTGGGTTTTTTGTGGACACTCCCCCAAATGTAAAACCCATCGGCTGCAAATAGGTTTATAAAATCAAGCGCGAACCTGATGGATCTGTGGAACATTATAAAGCTCATCTCATTGCAAAGGGTTTCTCTCAAATTGAAGGTATTGATTACTTTGAAACATTTTCCCCAGTTGTCAAAGTGGCTACTATTCGGGTTGTTCTTGCTCTTGCCTCTATCAATCACTGGCCTATTCAATAACTTGATGTCAACAACGCCTTCCTCCATGGTGATCTATCTGAATCTGTTTATATGGTCATTCCTCCCGGTGTCTCTGCTTCTCAGCCGAACCAATGTTGTAAGTTGTTAAAATCCCTCTACGGCCCCAAACAAGCTAGTCGCCAATGGTATGAAAACTATCTCTGCTTCTGATTTCTTGTGGGTATCAGCAGACTCCATCTGATCATAGCCTGTTTGTTAAGATTGCTCATTCTAAAATTACTGTGCTTCTCGTCTATGTTTATGATATTGTTTTTAGGGGAAACTCTGCCTCTGAAATGACTAGCATCAAGCAGACTCTACACTCTCACTTCTGCATCAAAGATCTTGGCTCTCTTAAATACTTTTTAGGTTTAGAAGTGGCACACTCTAACTCTAGTATTTCTTTATGCCAATGAAAATATTGCCTCGACCTTCTGTGTGAATCTGGCTTATTGGGTTCCAAATCCTCCACCACTCCCATGGATAGTGCACTAAATTTATCTCAAAACTCTGGCGACCTTCTTCTCGACCCCTTTTCTTATTAGTGTTTAGTTGGTTGACTGATCTATCTCACTACCACTTGCTCGGACATTGTCTATACAACTCAACAACTTAGCCAATTCATGGCTCACCTCACCACATGCCACCTTATCGCGGCTAAACGTGTCCTTTGATACCTCAAAGCCTCCCCTGGTCACGGTCTCTTATTTCGGCACGATTCTCTTCTACACCTTCATGGGTTTATTGATGCTGATTGGGGTGGCTCTGTTGATTCTCGTCACTCTATCACAGGTTATTGTTTCTTTCTTGACGTTTCTCTCATTTCTTGAAAGATCAAGAAACAACCTATAGTTTCACGTTCTTCTTTCGAAGTTGAATATCACGTCCTTACATCTACCACTTGTGAATTGCAATGGCTCATTTACCTTTTAAATGATTTGCACATCACATGTTCCAAGCTCGTCGTTCTCTACTGCGACACTCAAAGTGCATTACACATTGCTGCCAATCCAATATTGCATGAACGGACCAAGCACATCGAAATCACTTTATCATGTTGTTCAAGAAAAGTCTCAAGCTAGCCTCATGTGTTTACTCTCAATCTCTTCACAACATCAACTTGTTGATATCTTTACCAAGCCACTCCCTCCTCCAGCATTCACTAACATTCTCTCCAAGCTTGGTTTGTTTGACATTTTTCAACCACCACCTTGGAGGGATAACAGAGGACGATGCTCAGCTGATGCAAAAATGCAATATACAAGAAATTACTTAGCATTTCTATTTTTGTTTAAACATGCTCCTGCTACTTTTTCTCTGTCTCTGCATTTGACAGTTGTATTCTTTTTGCTTTTTTTGTTGGTTATTGTTGCACATGGTGTGGTCTGTCCTTCATAGTATTTCTTCCTTTTCTGGCAATTGTTACAACACATGTATAGTGTGTGTCATTGCATACCTCTTCTTGTATATATTCCACATTATACAATTTTACACACACAATACTACATTCTCTTGCAATTTTATTTCTTGTGAACTTTTAATTGAATTAAATTTATTTCTTAATATAATATTAAAATCAAATCTATCATGATTAGATCTATCGTGAGAAGAGTGTTTTAAAAATCTTTTAAATAGTTTATAACATATACAAATTTTAATTTATAAATAAGTTTTGTAAGGTTGAATAAAAATATCTCATTTCTTATTTTTATACGTTGTTGTTAATTTTGAAAATGCAAACAATAAGCTATGATTCGTAAAATACATTGCACCTTTCTAGTTAATTTGTGAGACAGATTACTTGTTAATACTGTGACAGGTTGGCACTACGAATTTTTGTATACCGTTAAAAAAATAGGTTTGATATGTTCAAAATAATAATACTAAACAATACTGTTATAATTATTTTATATTTTTTATCCATACAAATTTAACAATGTAAACCATTTACAGAATCATGTAGTCACTCAACAATTGAACTAGCACTGTTATTATTATTTCATATATTTGTTTTAAAATATAATGGGATAACATTTTTTTTCTCTGCCTTTCTCTTTTCTCTTTATTCACCTTTCTTTTAATTTTCTCCTTTTTAACCACTTTGATCAATAACAGCTCAGACATACTCTGTATTCTTTAGGTTACCAAAATACTTTTGTTGGTAACCGATAATTACATATATAGAAAGAGTACAAGTTTTTCTTTTTTTTTTATATTTCGATTGCATGATATTATATATATATATATATAATATTTTATAGCATATAATAGTAATTATAATTGTACAAAAATAATTAATATTGTCCTGTGTTGTTCCATGTGTCGTATACTTTAACATTTCTCAATGGAACTCAGTATTATAATGTTGTGTATTGTGACATTTATTCAAGTAACTCATTTGGTTTATCACAGAACAATTTTTTCTTGTATTCTTCTCCTCTTAAAATATATGTAATCGCAATTTTAAAAGGGCAAATTTAGTTCAATAAGGACCATTTTAGGGATTATTATTCTAAATGATAAGTTCCCTGCCGAAAATATAAGAGCCCTAGTTGAACTTTATTGATTTCTTTGTTCATTATGGTTATCTACATCTACTATCCTTTGTTTGTCATCATCCATATAACCATTGATTCTTCGTTTCTAGAGTAACTCATACTCAGGTTGCTACATACTACTAATTTATTTACTTTGTTCTGTTCCTGTTTAATTCTGTCTTCATTCCATCTTGATTGACTACTTTGTGTGTTCAATCTCTTCATTTTATATACGTTGCAAACTCATGTATTGGAGCTCGAATAAGGTACACTTGCATGTCGATATCATAATATAACAACACAATGAAATGCTCACTGCCCTTGAAGATTGTAGAAACATTTTTTTTCTGTTCTACCACATTCTCTTGCACCAGAACTTTAAATGCCCAGGATATTTCAAAATTACTACTCATTTTAATTGATAGATGTGATAATCTCCAAGATCATAGTTTTATTTTTCAAAATACCTCTTTTCATGTTACGGATAGGGGATCAAAAAGAAAAAAGAGAAGAAAGACTAGAAATTGTTCTATTATACAGAAAATATGAGTACAAGGCAGAAAGAATGTCATGTGACTTCTAAATATTGGAATATAGGAAGGTGCAATGTCTTCCAAGCAAACTTATTTGTAGATAACATTTTCTACATAACATATAGTATGTCAGTTTTGTCACCAATTTGTTATGAATCTGAAACAGTTTCTTTGCATATGCAAGAATAAGACGGTTTAATATGATCCTATCATCTTCAAATAGCAAGGAACCTTTTGGGCACCAGGCTACATCAGAGCTTTTCTTTCACCAAAAGAACATAAAAATAGAAATACATCGAACTGGGAAGAGAAATCAAAAGAATGATACCATATAACTAAAACCAAATTATAATTCACAACTACATAAGCCCACTTCCTCACCCTATAAAAATCTACAAGTCTAACTACAGTATAACCCTTTTATCCCAAGTTAATTGACATTATGCATATCAATATTAGGCACAAAACAATCATAATCCAATTGGACAGTTAAAACAATAAAAAAAAACACTACTTAAGTCTTAATAATATATATACAAAAACACTACGGTGCTCAAAGATTCCAAGGAGTTGATATGGATATTGAGCCGCCTGACAATGTAAGTCTATAGTTTTGATTACTTTACAAACAGGAGAACATGAACAACTGAGTCCACTGATTCAACCAACAAAACCTGAGATACCATGAAACCTCGTTCACAATGTGGATCGCAATTTGTTTCGTAATTTTCAGGCCACAAAGTACGATATAACAGTATCACTGCCAATCTACTTAAAAATGTCAAAATCTTGGTTTTGTTTTGGTGATGATGAATCTTCTACTGTGTAAATATTTTCCCTCCCCATTTAACATTGCTCCATAAATTGTCACGAGAATTGAAGCAACGTTACATCTATAATTTTCTATTATAATAATTTTTCTTCTGAGCTTCCATTGACAATGGCAACAGCAGTTTCTATTTGAAAGGGAAAATAATCCCAACCTAAATTCAATCACAAACAAGATTATATCAACATTCTAGAAAAGACCACGATTTATAGATACAACTGAGTTATAGTGATTTTTCACAGGACGGGATGTTAACAAGCTTTGCACGTCTAGTTCTCTGATCAACTTCCACTCGCAGACCGAGTGCATTAATTTCAGGCACATCAGCAGATCCTTGAATCTCCAATTCAGCAACTACCTTTTGGTTTTCATCATTGCCCTCCAACATATTCCTCACAGACCATATCCCCCATTCCCTAAGAAAAGGATTTTCTTCGTCAGTCACACACTGCTGCAATAGCAGTAGAATTCCGTTCCTATCCCGTATTTCATCTTGGGCATGCTTCCTTCTATAAACACAATTGCCAATTAGCGCAACTATGTCTCGTCTGAAGCCCTTGTAAGGGCATGGTTTTGAGTAACAAGCACTATCCTGATTCTCAATTTGTTTGAGCCCTTTCCTGATTATTGCTGGAGGTTCAAGGGCACCAAGTAAAGACAGAAGCAATTCTATGAGGCCATATGACAATAGCACATCAACAACATCTTCTGTATTACCTCTCATACCATTTTGAGCACAAATGTCCCTCAATATGGAAAGAGAGTAGCCAAGAACATCAACTTCAGCAAAGCCACTAGGAAGACCAGACTTCCCTCTCGTTGCATGTTCAAGAACCCCAATAGACTTCTTGAATATTCCAAAAACAAACAACGCAACATCCTTTGAAACAGTAACATCTCCAAGTCGCTCATTCAAGATTTCTGATAAGATTTGCAAAAGAAATGCTTGTTCAAATGAAAATTGGCCATTTTTTGACTCAATAACTTCACCCTCAAGAACATCCACAAATTGCAATTTGGAAAACAACATAGGCAATTGAGATTCTTCAAGGAAAATTCTTGAAAGGAGCAGCTTCAACCAATCCTCACCAAAACTAGCTGGTTCAGGAGAAACCAATGGATGAGGAAAATGACCCCGAAAAAGAAAAAAAAAACAAGATCAGCTTTACAACTAAAAAACATCACAATCCCCATATGACACTCATGACAGGATAGAAAAAACAGAAAAGTATACAAGCAACATGTTGCAGCCACAACAAAAAGCAATGTCCAACAAAATGAAGTCCTCAACTACACAGATTATACAACGCCATTGTGTTTTTGTCAAAAAGACTACTCAAATCAATGAAAAGAATTATAAGCAAAAAAGGAATGATTTAATATAAATCATTTAATATAAATTGAAAAAGGATCATTTAATATAAATTAAACAAAATCGGTCCCACAACTTAAACACACTCACAACCCCAGATGACAGGACAGCATGCAACTAACTCACCAGAAGAAGTTGTTCTCACTATTTCTGCCATTATAGGCCAGCCATCATCACTGGACAACTTTTTAATCCATTCAGGATTTCCATCACAACATGTATAAATCAGCATACACAATGGGTCACAGGTCTCCTTAGTGCGAAGTCTAGCAAGTGATGCAAACCCAATAGGATATAGCTCTTCCCAAATAGCACGTTGATGTTGTATCCCCAACAAAGAAACATTTGCCAGAACCTGCAGAGCCCACCGAACCAATCCATGATCAGGGCCTGACGAGTTAACCTCTGATCTCAGAACACTCCAAACAACTGATACGCCATTAAGCTCAATAAATGAGACCTGGTTTGTAGCTTCCCCAGCACACAAGTTTCTGAGGAGCTTAAAACATAGAGAAAGAGTTTGATTATGATGATGGTGATGGTGATATGAAGCTTGTGCAAGTGACTGGACTATGTTAAGTACTGCAGGGAGAATCCTTTTAGAAGCCAGTTCCAAACGCCCAGAATCGGATTTGGCATTCTGAATGAGAATCTCTAAAGACTTTTCCAAGTTACAAGAGTTGGAAGCTTGAAAGAGTAACTGAAGTGTATCCTCTGATATGGGATGCTCCAAAAATGTTGTATCACCCATTGCTTCTTTGAAAAAAAAAATGTGAAATTTCTGAAAGCAAATTCAAACAACTTAACCTAATCAATAACAAAAACCTAAATTAGGTCGATGAAAGAATGAGATTAGAACGCAGCAAGTACCTAATGAACACGAGACGAACTGCAACGGTGGCCTCCAAGCTCAACAACGAGGTGCAATTGAATTGGGGTTAGGGTTTAACTTACTTTCGTCTGGTCTTTACGGATAGGGTTTAAGGTTTATACTTTTTAAAGTGTACAAAAAATATTATTAAAATGTTATTATATATAGCTATATGTTTTATACATATGCTTATATTAGTACTTTAGTTTTTATACTGTCGATAATTAATATTTATTTTATATAATTAAAATTTCTAATAAAAAGTTAATATATATACTATTATATATAGAGAAAAAACAAACTAACTACCAAAATAAGATTTACTAAAAAAAATCTTTTATACTTACTACATTAATGTATGATATATATACTTGTAACGAAAATAATAAATATCTAAAAGTTAAATAAAAAAGTAATTATTTTATTCTAAGTTGTATATTTAATTGATAGCTTAGAAATATATTATATAATAGTATCTTTTAAACATGTTCTAGTTTACATAATGGATATTTCTTTTAATATCTTTGACATTGTATAACTTTTATTGTGAATTCTTAAAAGGGATAACATTGTATGATTTATTTGTCTTATTAGTTTTTTTATAAATAAAAATTAGGAAGTAAAAGTTACCTTTATTTATATACGTTACTTTAAAGAATAATTTTATTCTTGGGTTGACTTTCATAAGAAATTAATACAAAAGAGTTTATACATATATTTGTTTTTCTTTGTTTGTTACTTTTCTATTTCATACTCTCCTTGTTTTTCTCACCATCTTTCTTCGTCTTTTTATCCGTTCTTTTTTTTTTTTTTTTTTTTTTTTTTTTTTTTTTTTTTTTCCTTTTTTTTTTTTTTTTTTTTCTCTTCTTCAATTTTTATATTCTTTCTTTTATTTTTATTTTTCATTTTAGTGTTAGTGATCATATAGATTATTAGGGATGAAAAGAAAATTAAATTTACTCACATGTGGTGCAATTGGGCAGGAAAAGAAAATATGGAAAGTTGGAACTATTAGATGTACAGGAAGAAGTTATGGAGGTGCAGGAAGAAACTGTCTTCACTCCCATGTAAACAGTTTTTATAATGTCCATAAGCTTCTCAAGTGAAAAATGATGTTGGGTTGGATTCGAGACTTATATATTGGGCCTCATTTTTAAGCAAACATATATGATATGATTTGATTTGTTTTTTTATTGTATGAGCAAAGTGAGTCCAATAGTAAATGTGTGGAGTAGTGATCCCAATTATAATTGAAAGAGATTTTTTTAGCTTGAGTCAATTATGAGAAAATTAAGCCTTTAAATGTTTTCAAAAATTCTATATTGAGTGAAATGTGAATTATATTGTTGTCTGCAAGAGACTGAAATGTTTATCAATTACTGGCCACAAGTTTTTATTTATTTATTTATGTATTTTCTACTTGAAATGATGCTTTCATGTCACTTGAAGAATTGTTTGTTTTGAATTTTAAGAAAATATTATTATTTTTCAATAAATTTTATAATTAAATTTCTAACATAAGAGTTATCTTAATTAAATTTTGGAGCATGTATTGTCTTGTCGTAGAAGTTACGTACGCAGAAGAAGAAAACGAAAACTTTTTCTAATATTCCGTTATTTGTTAATGAAAAAAATAAATAAAAGAGTACGAAGGGTACTTATTTGTCATATAAAAGTAATTAGCGAATATAATTTATTCTTAATACCATCGTATCATTATTTCCTTTTAATATAAAATAATTATTTATTTATATATTAATAAACTAACTATATCTTAGTTAATTTTAATTAGAAATATAATGAATTTTAATTTTACGAAAATAATAGTCAGTATTCATAATTTAATAGACATCTTGTCAACAATAAATATATACTTTATTGTATTGCTAATGGATTAATAAATATATCTATTTACATAAAAATGAAACAGATATTCATGAATAAAATTCTAAAAAATGAAAAATATAAAAATCAGAAATCAATGCATATAAAAATAGATGGGATAATGACATGTGACCTACCAAGTCTAGAATAGTGTTATTCAATCTTATAATAATGAAGAATGAATGGTTAAAAATTAGAGAGAGATCCAAATCTATCACTTTCACTTTCTTTTCTACACCATTAAATCCATGTCATATACTGATAGAATGGTTAAAATTTATGAAGGAGGACCCAAATCTAAATACTCATTAGCATGAAAGAAGAATATGTTGTTTTCACAAAAAACAATGAATAAAGTAGTAATATTATATTCACAAAACCTTCACCACAAAAAACAACCAATGATTTGGTGTGAGGTCACAAATTCATAAGATTTTAATCTAAAATAATAAATGTGATTGTCAACTTTCCAAATTTGAATTCTTTATCATTGCAATTGTTTATTCCTACTTCTTGTCACTCTCAATTTGCTTTTTAAATCAATAATATGTTGTTTACGTTTGAGTTAAATCAATTAATTTTATTAATATAATTATTTTAATGTTTAGAAATATTATAAAAGCAGCACAAACTTCAAGCATGAAAGTTGCTCCAAAGTAGAGTTGAAGGTACGCCCCCACGTTATTTTAAGTAAAAATATTTTATGAACATTAAAATAAAATAGTTTTTTTTAATTCTCAATCGTATTTTTAAAATATAATATACATACATATATATATATAAAGAAGAGATAATAATATAATAATAAGAATGAAATTTTAATTGATATGTAATATTTTGTATTTTTTATCTATGAGTAGAAAATGTTTAAGTAGATTAGTTATTCCTTTATAGTATCTATAGTTGTATAATTTTACATTGTTTCGATATTTAAAAAAATTACATATTTTATTTTTTATATAAACTATTTTAATCTCTTTTAATATACTACAATAAAAAGTTAAATTATCAATAAAATTTTATTGATAAAATTTTATTCATCGATAAAATATCATTATCGACGATTTTATTGACGGATATCATTTGTTGTTAAATTTATTGACAAATTTATCCTAAATTCGTCAATAATTACCGACAGACTCAGAAATTTGTCAGTAATTATCGACGGACTCAGAAACTCATTAATAAATTTATATACAATCAATTTACCGACAAATTTTAAATATTTTCGATAAATTTATCTCGTCGATAATTTTTATTTTTTATAGTGATAAACTAAAAAAAATTAAAAAATAATCTGCATTAGAAAAAAAAAGTAAATTTTATTTAAATATATAAAAACTAGATGATTATTATTTTACAAGAATGTAACAAAACTGAGTCTATAAATATTAATAAACATTCATCACGATGTAATTAGTCTGAATAGCACAGACTCGTCGTTTAAGTGAAATTTCAAATTTAATTTTTAGAAAGTACCATCACAAAAGGAGATTTTATTAGTAAGTATAAGACGAATATAGAATAAATACATTTTTCCAACTTATGCATGAGGTAATACTAAGAGATATTAAATGCATTATTTTATGAGGTTTTAATAATATAACATAAAAAGACTCAGGGCAATTTTTATATGATAAATATAGTTATATAAAGAAATGTTTTTGCATGGAACTGATGCAGTGTGCATAAGACAAGATGCACATCAATGTCAGGAGCAAATACCTGGATTCTGGGGAATTGATAATATAATATTATGAAAATAGAAAACTTGGTTTGAACGGTTCTCAGCATCTCTTCTGCATTGGCCATACAGGGAGGAGAAGGGTTCTGCTACGTGGAATCTTCATTTTCGTGCACTTCTTTCTTTCCTTTCTTCTTTCAACTATATTAACTAATGAAGATGATGAAAGCAAAAGGAATCCATGCTAGTTATTGCACTCCCTTTCGAAGATCCTAGAAGATAACTACCAATGAATAATTCTCTATAGTTTTAGTGTTACGTGAAGTTTAAGTTAATATTGTATTAAGAGCTTTCAGAATTAAAACATGTTTCAAAACTTAAAGAAAGCTTTTGAAAATAAATAATAGCTCACTGTACATGGATATTAAAATGGATGGATTCATTTTTTATAATATTTTTCTGCTGCTGATTATAAAAAAAATTAGGTCTTTCATTTCATACCTTGTTTCTGAACTTATTAAAAGTAGAAATAATTTAGAGAGTTTCTTTGTAACGTCCCAAGTCTCGTAATAGGATATATAAGTTTACTATCCCTTTATATTACAAAAGTTATGAATATAATACATCCAAATTAAAAGATAAGCCTTTTTCAAAATATTTACGTAAATGCATATCCTACAGTGATTAAAATCATTTGTTTTTGTTATTAAAGTACTACATAAGATAAATAATGATAACCTAACTAAATTTTAACAATACATAACATATATTTGTTTTAAATATATATTTTCAAATTTAATCCACATCATTATATTTTAATTTAAAATTTTTATACAATATTTATAGAAAATATATTATTATCTAGATGACTTCTAAAATATTATATAGACAATAGCACTTGTCTAATTTTTAATGATTTGTCTAGCTGTTGAGTTTAACATCAAATTTGATCTCAATTTATAGTTTAGATTCCTACAACATAATTCTTTACACTTTTGTCTAAATTCTCACACCTAAATGAGTAACAAAAATCTTCATAAACTTTTATGATTTAATACTTTTATTTATGTGGTTAAAGTTTTCATAAAAAACCTATATCTGATAATGATAATTATGTTTTGTATAACTCAATAATTGGAGTAGATGTACAAGTTTAACATTATTTTCCTAATAATAATTATTTCATACTAAAACATCACGTACGTTTTCATATAAATTATTAACATGTAATTTCATACTATCATCTACTGTGATTTATATATTTACATATGCTCACTTCGTGTACATATCATCATATAATCACATTTCATTATGATTTATCATAACTCATCAAGAAACACAAAATATTCATAGAAACTTATGAAAACATTTCTTTTTAAGTAATACAAGAGAAATGAGATAATTAATTTACTGAATATAGTAATTTGAATGGTATTTTTTTTGCTTTAATATTATTTTTTTAGATGAGAGAAAATTGTCCACTCTTCTTCTTGTTTAAATCTCGTAATTAACATCTTAAAACTTGAGTATCATCAAAATATTTGAGTAACCAAACTTTTAAAGTAAAAATAACTAATATCCTACAAGTATCTATTGCCTATAATCAAAACTTTAGAAAAGAAAAACCTGATATGATCTCTCTTACTTAAGTAATCATTTATAACTTAAACTCTAATGATTTTTTTAGCGACACGTTGTCGCTTAAACGAGATGGACAAATATTACAAAACAGTTTTTATTCTAACTAAACCAAAACATGTATTTTTTTTAGTTTAAATTTTTTTCTCTTTCACTTATACTCAAATTAGACTTGTTTTGATTCAATTTAATTCAATAAAATCAAGTTATTAATCAATAGAATATTCAAATTCTAAACCAAAACAACATCAAAATAGTTTATCTCATCTGAATACATCTTTCAAAATTCAAAGTTTACATAAACCTAATTAATATATTTATTTAATTATATATTCAAATTAAGTTCATCACAAATTATCCTTGTCAATAATATTTCTTATTTCATCATCAGAACCTACAATATTCATTTCTAAAACAAATTCAAATTAATATTCATAAGTTTATTCATAAATATTTAGAGTTTAGTCAAATCAAACATATATTCTTAAAAATAAATATTTCTTTTAAGTGGAGTAAATAATTTTCCTTACCTCAATTTTTACACTCCTCGTAAAAATACTCTAAATCTAAAAAAGTTAAAAAAGTCATAACTTATTTTCAATAAAATTGATTTAGAAGCTAAATACATCAGTACACACCTAAGTTAATAGAATTTCAACTTTTTAGCTCAAATCTCGCATATTACTAACAAATAACACATACTTGTATAAAGAAAAATAGGAAACTAGAGATCGAATACGAAAAATTTACTCAATTCAGATTGTTCTAAACTTTATTGTCTTCCAATTTGTGTGCTCGAATTGAAGAACAAAAAATTAACATCAAAATTCTAAAAATAAATCAAATATTTTAAAGTTTAGAAAAATAAAAAATAAGTTTGTTTTATATTAACCTTTAGAATTTTAGATAATACGACATTATACTCCAGTTAACTTAAACTTACTCACATATACTCATAAAATATATCCCTATATTTTCATAATTTTTAAAATTAACTAAATACTTCATATATTTTGAACTATTAGTATAAATATATTAAATTCTAAAATAAAATAAATAAAA
>Ga0209489_108026_pt1 | contig 14961 bp, 5 predicted proteins | sample SiratrowhiteBW_FD_187527 | JGI IMG/M metagenome (GOLD analysis project Ga0209489, IMG submission 187527) | Root nodule microbial communities of legume samples collected from California, USA - Siratro white BW (SPAdes) (version 2) | ecosystem: Host-associated > Plants > Roots > Nodule | place: USA... | reverse complement strand
ATATATATATATATATATATATATATATATATATATATATATATATATATATATATTATATAATATTACTTTTCATCCTCGTTATTTATTTTTTACTTTATCCATTGTAGTAACCAATTTCTCTTGAACTGTTAAATTAAAATTGCATGACTTATAACTAAAAAACAATAAATTGTTTTCAACTAGTTCTTGTTACCTACTATAAAAAGGAAGAGAAGGCAATCCAAAACAATAATTAGAATGAGTGAAAAAAAAGGGCAAAAATTAAAGGAAGTTAAATTAAAAATGGTATTTTTAAGGTGCATTTACCTACAATGAAGGAACAAGCTCTCCATCTTCCAGTTTTTGATCTTAAAACTGGTTTACCTTTGAGGTCCACTGTGCCATCTTGGGTATAATCATTCTCTCTTCCACTACTTGGAAACCCTTTTTCTTCTTCCATTGCCATCATGCTGTAGAATGATGTTAACTTTTTAGCTTTTCATGGACACCATTTTATAGATGGAATAATGTAATTTTATTACAATTTTGGTTTCCTCAGCCTAAAGTCATACCATACATTGGCTTTAGCTAAACAAACTAAGAAATCCAAAACATAAAAGACACATTTTGTTGGGTTCTTTTTGTCATGCACTTTAAATTATATGGATTAATTATACAAAAAAGTCAAACAAACCAACTATCATTAAACTAATTATTTTTTCAAAGGTAATGCCATTTTGATACATTAACTAAAGAAACATTTGATATGTTAATTTTGTCATCTTTCCGTCGTTAGTTACTAATTGTACTAGTATGCTTCCTTCTAAATTTAGGTCCTTCTTTGTTTATATAAAATAATGAATTTTTATTTATTTAATTTAACGAGTATATTCTGTGTGTGGATACAGCCATGGCGTCAAAGGCTAAAATCATGGATAGTTAATGATGATTAAATAAAATAAAATATCACTAGGGGTTCATTCTATCCAATATTAATATGTATGATCAACACTACTTGATCATATTTTCTTATTATAGCAAAGTATATACAGATAAAAAAATACTATAGATGTCATATTAGAACTGCATCACGTCAGAAGTATTATAGTAAATAAGAATTATTTAAGGAACGGTTCTTACGCTATATATTTAGGATCATCATACTGATAACTGATTATTATAACTAAATTATAATCTAAAAAAAAAAAAAACTCAGATAAACAACATAGCAGTTACAACTTTTAGATTTATTACATTAAATTTTAATTAATATCATACGCTATTCTTTTACAAATTAACATATCTCAGTACATAACAATAAACATCATTATAAAATATATCAAATTATGCTTAGTAAGTTAAAAAGACAAAATTTAATAAAAATGTAATACGGACACAATCACACCTTTGTTTCTACTGATGGTGTTTAATTAAAATTGATTTTTAACTAATAAGTTATACAACTAATTTTAATTATATCCGATTGTTCAACAAATTTTGGATATATAATCGGTTATTTAACTATCTTTTTAAAAAAAAATTTGACTATAAAGTTAATGTCTATAATCATTTTTAATTAATCAGTTAAATAAGATTATGGTTAATTTTTTTTATAGATGGTTATATTTGTTTATTAAGAATAATAGTTCTTATAAAAGATATTTTTTCTTGATATTGAGTAGAACTATTTTAAATAATAAAATTATTATTTTTAATATTTAATCAACCTAGGATAATAAATATGTCTCAATCTATTTTTTTTTTTGCAATTTGATAATAAACTGATGAAAATAAACTAAAATGGTCTCATTTTGTCTATACCTCCTATAACTAACCACAGAGAATAATACTAAACATAAACAGGTTGAGCCTAATCTTGAATTTGTGATTAATCTATAAATCTCTGCTAAGAGTGTGCCTAAGAAAATCAAACTGAAATGAATTTGTGACTAAGTGAATACTTCCTGCTTATCATTATTCATTATAGGATTTCTTATTTATATTTAAAACTCAAATCTAGCCACCACCACTGCACATAATATAATGTATTCATCTAAGTATTTATTCACTAATCTATAGAAATATTTTTGAATTATATAATTTACGAAAATACTTTATATTTTTTTGCTCTTTTGATTACAATGGTTTCACATTATTTTCAAGAATTTGCATAAGAAATTATATTAACTGTTTTCTAGAAAAAAATTGAAGAATAAATGCACAGTAATGAATTTGTGACTAAAAATAAAATATTTTCTCCAACTGAATATTCCTTAGAAATTGAATCGCTTTGGTCATACAAGTTAAATGAACTTAAACTATCAGCCCAATTTTTAAGACAAGGGCCCAATTAACTTTGTGTTTACCACAAGTATATATATATTTATTATACCTCAAATTTTCTAACAAAAGGGGTGGTGGCGCAGTTGGCTAGCGCGTAGGTCTCATAGCTTCTGAGTTATCCTGAGGTCGAGAGTTCGAGCCTCTCTCACCCCATGACACATTGTTTTTGATTTTGTGTTATTTTTAAAATTGAAGTTAGAGTTTTTCTTTTAAACTTTTATATTTCAAAATACATGGATAATCACAAATATACTTTATTCTTAAATTCAGTATATTTTAAAAGGTACTCCTCTACTTTCATTAATATAAAAATCCATAAATATTAAAGAAATCAATTAACTGAATTTAATTAAATTTTATTGATCCCCTAATGATGCAATGAAGGTCAATCATGAACTAAAGTTAATATATCTTAAGAAAAATATTAGTAAATAAAATAAAAATAGTTAAAATGTATTTTTGCCAATTTTTTTTATAAATAAAGTTCAGAGAGTAACTAGTAATTTTACCATTCATAAATGTTAACATTTATGAAGACTACCAAAACTATTGTTTTAAATTTTTACAAAGATAGTTCATGGATTGTTCTAAGAAGTTGAGCTGTTTTTTTTATAAATGAGTATAAATTAATATATTCCAAAAGAGAATGTAAATTTTGACTCCAACACCTATTAATCATAAATACTATTAAAACATTTTCACTTCCCAGCATTTCTTGAGCCAAGGGATCAACCTGTGTCTCTGTTTAGGTTTAACACAAAACAACAAAACAAAACTGCATTCGATGTGGTCCTTACAACATTACAGCCTGTCATCACAACGGTCACTTCCTACCTTTTCTTTTTAATAATAAACAAATAAAACAAACTATTATTACTACGACATATTTATTGAGAGAGCGTTACACTGTCCACTTCCTCTGCGTTTGTCTTGCGGACCGTGGAAGGTGGCATGACATGAAGACCAAACCCTTTGCCTTAGCATTCTTGTTCTGAACCTCAGAAGGCAAACACATAGATATCTTGTCACAATGGGTTGCTTTCTTCATTGCTTTGGTTCCTCCACAACCACCAAGCCCAGGCGCAAGGCTCACCGTCACCACGTAACTAACCCTTCACCTTCTCTTCTCCAAGTTTCTATTTTTTTTTATCTAATTTAGTGACCCTTTTGTTTGGTTCCTCAGAAATTCCACAAAGACCTCTTTTTTATTTTAAAGTTTTACACTTGTACTCCTATTTTTGGCCTTTTATTTGTTTTTAAGACAAAACTTAGATGTTAGGTAGTGATTTCAGTGTTATTCAATTGGAATGAATGTTTATTTGGGTGGTATGTGTAATAAAGATTTGCATGAAAAGATTATGTGTACATTGAGTCTTTTCAATGTTGTTGCAGCGAAATGCTAAAGACAGGTTAGAGCAAGCAACGGTGTGTTCTGTGCAGGATTACTCCAAATTGGTGGTACTTAGTACTGCATCACAAGAAGAACAGTAAGTAACTTACTAACTGAGCTTGTAATGTTCTACTTTTGTTTACAAGAAAGCGTGTTTGAATTTGGAGTTGAAGTTTATGATTTAGATAAATGGGTTTGGATGTAGGGCTAATAAACCTTTGGAGAAGCTAAAGGCGAGTCCCAAAAAGAAAGTGACTTTTGATGTCAATGTGAAAACGTACGAGCCAGTTGAAGTTGTTGATTTCGAACCAGAGAAGATTGAAGAGAGAAGACCTTTGGTTGAAAAGTTAAGCCAAACAGAGTCTTACTCTGAAGAAAGTTCGGTTACTTCAACCGGGTCTTACCCAACAAACCACAGGTACCACAATTGCGCATGTAGTGATGATGAAGATGCAGAAATGGAGTATTGGGATAGTGATCTCACTGATGAGGATGAGGATGATGGTGGTGATAGTGACATGGGAGAAGAGTATGATGAAGTGGGGCAGGACTTTGAAGATGGAATAGTGTACTCAAGGTCAAGAAATGGTGATGATGAAGGGTTGGTTGAAGAGGTGAAAAGTCCAATTCCAGTGTATGATAAGGATGTGAAGTCAATGGGGTTGAACCCCAATGTTCGAGATAGGAGTGTGTATGTTCATTCTGTGCTGAACCCTGTGGAGAACCTCACTCAATGGAAAGCAGTTAAGGCTAAAAGAGCACCAGCATTGGTGTCTCAGAAGGAGAATTTGGTTTTGAATCGAGCTGTATTTGGTGCTGAATCACCTAAGAAGTTGAACAGGGAAATTGCTGTTGATGCTAGCCTTTCAAATTGGTTGGCTTCATCAGAAACTACACCTGTTAGGAAGGGTTTGTATGCGGGTAGCCCAGAGAGTGGTAGCTCGCAAGGCTCAAATACTGTGGTTTGAGTCATGAAGATAGGCCTATTTTAGGTGCAGTGACAGTTGAAGAGCTTAAACAGTTTTCAGCTTCTTGTTCACCAAGAAAGTCACCACGAGATCATAGGCAGTGTTGGTAGCTACTGGAATTCAAGAAGGGTACAATACAATTGATGTGAAACTTAGTTATGCCTAATAAGCGAGTGAATATGAGACAAGGTTTTTGCATAGACAGGTTTGTTACTCATGTATGTTAGACAAGCTTCCGTTGGGGAGTGGTTTGTGTTAGGTGCATTTTTTGATTCTTTTGTGAATGTGATAGAGTGTGGTGTTTGTTTGTGTTGCAATATGATGTTGGATTAATAATACTATTGTCATGTTCTTTTTATCTGTATACTGTCTCTGAATTTACTTCCATGCTGATAATTGATGAAGTTACTATTAGGGGAGGCAGATAAATTTTTGTGTCTTAATAATCAATGCATAAAAAACTATTTAGTTATATAGGTAATGCATCTGGGCTTTGTGGTTCAAATTAATGATGAGACCTGCCACCCTCTGATGCTCTTTTATTAACTCAATCTTACTTATCTAGGCATTTTAGTTCATATTAATTACCAGAATTGTCAGAGAGCACAGATATTTTGATTTTTTCTACTTTTTTTTATTCATTTACCCATACTTTTAAATGTTGCCCCTTCATTAATTTTTAAGGTGTTTAAGGTTTCTTTAAGAAACTAAGAAATGTTATAAATTTTCTTGATTTTAATAGAATACTTATAATATATAATATTTTATCTTTTTTTTCCTTTGTCATGATAAATGCGTTAACTAGTTAAAATTAGGTGAAAGATAATGTTTTAAGTGATAAGAAAGTAATTAATGTTATTTTAAACTTTGAAAATGAAAGTTAAATAGAAACAACAAATATTTCAAATTTATGATATTTAAAAAAGAATAAAGGGTCTACTAATAAGCATGGATCAGTCCTACATTTATTTTATTTTATAAGAAAAAAATCACATTTTTTTTCCTGAAATATAACTAAATTTTAACTACTTTTACTTCATTTAATAATATAATACTTTTCTTAAAGTATTTATTATAAACTTCACTTATCGTTTTACTCTTAGTTACACAATCATAATATGTCATTATTGTTTTAAAAAAAAAAAGACATTTCAAAACGAAATTTGTTTTACAAAAAATGAAATTTTAAAAAGAATATTAAAATATTAATAAAGTTTAATGCACTTAACTCTTGCCTTATTTATATATATATATATATATATATATATATATATATATATATATATATATAGATAGATATATGTGAAAGCGAAAGTAGTATCTTGACGGGAGAAAAGGAAAACTATTCATTTTATGATTTTTGAAAAAGGGTGACTGATAATACTATTTAAATCCTATTTTGTATCTTCAAATATTTAAATAATAAACATATTGGCAAGAGAAGAGTGACGTTTTTCCGCTCATTGGTTTTGAAATATAATTTTAGAGTGACGGCCCACATCGTTCAACAATTTCTCCCGACACTAGAAAGATGGCAAGGCAATTATTATTTAGTGATGATGGGACTTTTAACCGCGTCTCGCTCTGTATAATCACTTTTTCCTCAACCTCTTTGCTATGCATGTTGGCTCAAAATACACATAATAAAGTGTCTCAAAGAAAATAAAACTGAACAATGTTGACAATAACATTATACGTTAATAAATATAATTTTGACATAATAATGGTACAAGAGAAGTGTCGTTTACATAAATATTCCCATCATCAAGCCTAATTAACCTCACTGTAAACAATTCATCTTTCAAATTCGAATATAGTTCTATAGTACATAGTATACACAGTTAATTGCGTGTGGAAAATGAAAACAACATATTTGTACCAGTTATGACATACTATTTCTGGAACCCTCTAAGCTTGTTGATGGTTATGAGGCCAAATGGCAGGGAAAGATAAGCCTGAGTAGTAGCAGATAGTTCTTGTGCCACAGCACGCATGATGGGTCTGGACTCTGGAGCCTCACGTGTGCATGCCAAAGCTATGGTCATTGTGAACACTACTGCTTCTGCTAGTTGCCCTGTTGGAGGTGGAAGCCTTTGGTCTAGCACATCCTTCAATAGCAACTGCGGTTCCTCCTGCGTTGATGACAAATACTTGTTTGAAGACAGTGTAGCCAATACTTCTCCAGGATGCTTTCCCATCATTATCTCCATCACCACCACCCCAAAACTATACACATCGCACTTCTCAGTCACTCTCATAGTTTGTGCTAGCTCTGCAAGTTTCAACTTTTCTCATTGTCTCATCACACCCTTTAATTTACATATACTCAATAAAACTCTAAGCATTGTACGTCACACAAGACTATATTCAGACATTGATTAAAAAGTTATACATACACAAAATTTATTAAGAATCTATATGTTGTGTCTAAAATATAAATGATTTAATACGTATGTTTTCAAATTGTTAGAAACATTTAATAGTATGTATTAAATACTGCTTAGCATGATGCTATACTATATAGTATACATGATAGAATTTAAATGGATTGGATGATGTACCTGGAGCCATGTAACCATAGGATCCAGCAACTGAGGTCCAAGTTGAAGAGTCTGAGCTTAGCAGCTTTGCTGTGCCAAAATCTGCAAGACGAGGTTCTAAGTCGGAGTCTAGAAGTATGTTATTCAGTGTTACATCCCGGTGCACGATTGGTGGGGAGCAATCAGTGTGCAGGTAGGAAATTGCATGTGCTATTCCTTGCACAATTTTTAGCCTGGTCGCCCACCTTAGCTCCAATTTTCCTTCATACAACACTTTTGCCAAACTTCCTCTGTCTACATATTCATAAACCAAGAACATTTCACCCCTGCAAGAGCAGAACCCATAAAGCTTTATTATATTGCGGTGCCTCACTCCTGTAAGTGATTCTATCTCATTCAGAAAGCTCCGGCGCTTCATTACTGGAATGTCATCAGAGTCTGATATGTTGAGCCGCTTGACAGCAACAACTTGACCTGTGAGTAATTGTGCTCTATAAACACTTCCAAATCCTCCTTTTCCAATGCAGTACTTGTCATTGAAGTCATCGGTGGCCTTAACAAGATCAGAAAATGAGAAATTTCCATCTCTTCCCCACACCACGCTATTAGGCTGATCACTTTTTTCAACGCTTTTGGACTCTTCATCAAGGTGTTTTTTGTCATGCAGCCGACGAAGTATTACTCCAGCACTAATAATCCCAACAAATAAGGCACAAACTGGTATGATAACACCAAGAAGAACCTTTTTGTTAACTCCTCCGGATTTGTCTGGGGAAAATGACTTGGGGCAAGTTAATCCTTTTATGTCACCGCACAAACCTGAGTTCCCAGCATAGGCTTCAGCAGTCGCTGTCTGGAAAACACGACCACTGGGGATTGAACCACTCAATTTGTTGTAAGAAAAATCAAAAGATTGAAGGCTGACCATGCTTGAAAATGATTGTGGGATTGTCCCTGATAGATGGTTGCGTGACACATTGAGAATCTCCAATGATGTTAACTTTGCAAGGTTTTGGGGAAGAGGCCCAGAAAGAGAGTTGCTGCTGATGTCCAACATGATTTGCAGTGAGAACAAATTGCCAAGTTCATCTGGTATCTCCCCAGATAGACTGTTATGGCTTAAATTCAGGCTCAGCAAGCGATCACAATCACTAAGCTCTTTAGGAATTCTTCCACTGAAGTTGTTATTTGAGAAATCAAGAAAATTTAGCTGAGCCAATCTCCCGTAACTCTTTGGGATTTCTCCCGATAAATGGTTATTGCTCAGATTGAACCTGAAAAGCAGGCCTAGATTTCCCATTTCAGGTGGGATACTACCAGTGAAATCATTGGAATGAAGGCTTAGATACCTTAATTCACTCAACTTACTTAGCGCAGAAGGAAGTTTTCCAGAAAGTTTGTTGCTTCCCATATCCATATTGGTTAAGCTGGTACAATCACCCCACTCTGGGGAGAGCTCACCAACAAGTTGATTTATACTAAGTGATATAAAATTAAGATTTGGGAGAACCCCAAATGCATCTGTGATGTTTCCAGTGAGCTGGTTATCATCAAGCCGAACTCTAGTAAGTGATGAACAATTTCTCAAGGACTTTGGTAATGGCCCCGAAAAGCTGTTGTTATTGACTGCAAAAATAGTTAGCTTGCCCCCATTGCAAATGTCAGAAGGCAGTTCTCCCGAGAAACTGTTGTTTGAAAAGTAGACATGTTCCAAAGAAGGATTATTCTTTCCAAATTCTCTAGGAATGCTGCCAGTGAAGTTATTGCTGAACACAGAAAAATTTCTTAAAGCAGTTAGTTGAACAATGGTTTCTGGCAACTCCCCATACAAGTTATTGTTGTTGACATCAAAGATTTTCAGTGAGATCAAGTTTCCAATATCCGTGGGAATGGTTCCAGAGAGCTCATTGAAGAAAAGATTCATGACTTGAATGCTTGTCAGATTCCAAAGAGTTGATGGAATTGGGCCAGAGAATTGGTTTTCTGAAAGGTCTAACTGTGTCATTTCCTTCAGGTTTCCAATCTCTACCGGAATGGGACCAGAGAAGTGATTATTGTACAAATAGAGCAAGTTAATTTTTTTCAACAGGCCAATCTGTGTAGGAACCTTTCCTGTAAAGTTATTGTTTTGGATTTGCAAGGAGATCAACTGGGTCCAGTTTGAGATGAGTGAAGCAGAAAGTTCACCAGAAAAGGAATTATCTGATATCCCCAATTCTGATATTCTAGACAGACTAGCTAATGACATGGGCAAAGGACCAGTCAAATCATTCACTGCTAAACTGAAGAAGGATAGATTTGTGCATAGGCCAAGCTCAGAAGGGATTGTAGAGTTAAAAGAATTCATACTAAGATCAAGACGCCATAGCTCCCTGAGTTGGCCTATGGAAGAAGGAATTTTCCCATGGGCAGAAATGTTATTTAGTTCAAGAACTTGAAGCCCAGATAAGAATCCTATCTCAGTGGGAACAGGACCATTAAACATGTTATGACCTATACGAAGTTCTTTGAGATTAGAAAGCCTGGACAAGTTGGGTGACAGTTTTCCTTCAAACCCAGAGTTGGTGAGGTTTAGGTATTCTAGCTTGCCCAAATTGCTATACAAGGATTCTGGTATAGTGCCATTCCATCCATTCCAAGAGACGTCAAGGTATGTCAAGTTATGGCACTCCAGTATGAAACTTGGGAATTCACCAGTCAACGTTGGATTTAGATGTAAAGCAAGGCGTGTCAAGGAAGGCATGCATGAATATTGGGACCAATCAGGAGGAGTTATAAAGTAGTTTGATCCAAGGTCCATGTACCATACCTTAGGGAGATTCATGATCTGATAAGGAATAGTGCCATTGAGATTGTTGTTGTAAAGGCTGAGATATTGAAGCTCCCTTAGCTGTCCTAGCTCATAAGGCAGTGTGCCTTCAAGTAAGTTGTTCCCCAAGTCCAACAGTGTGAGCTTGGAGAGGTTACCAATTGCTGATGGTATTGACCCACCAAAACGGTTGGTATCAAGGTTGAGTTTGGTGAGGTTAGGGAGGGAAGCAAAATCCAAGGCAGAGAGAGTCCCAGTGAGATTGGCACCAGACAAGTTTATCTGTGAGACTGTGGTGTTGGTGTTGTCACAAACAATGGCATCCCAAAGGCAAAGGTTGGGAAGGTTGGTGAGGGACCATGAGTTTAGAGAAGGAGGAAGAGGTGGCGATAGACTGTTTTTCCATTTGACAAGGGCTTCAGCTTCTGCTCTTGATGATGAAGCGATTTTCAATGGAAGCAAACATAGAAAGAGAATAGGAAGGACTACAGTATGAAGCTTTTGAAAATTTGTCATGTCTAGCATTTGGCATGGTCTCTATGCAAATGGTTTAGTCTCTTATATAGCAGAATCGATTTCTGTTAAGGCTTTGAAGTTTTGAAAAATAATCTAGGAGCTGAAAATCCAACTAGTAATTTAACTATTGTGAAAACATAACTATGTGGTGTGGTCACTTGTACTGTGATCATACTGTGTTATCGAGGACATGATAGTCTTTATTTGGAGCTGACTTGTTTGGTTGACCTGACAAGCACGATTCCACTTTTGTATTAATCAAGTACAAGAACTGCTTTGTTTGGTTAAAAGTTTAAAACAATAGATAAACAAGTTTATGAAATACTTACATTTTATATTGCTTAAACTACATGAATTCATCGTTCGATATAGAGTGTCACTCAAATGATATGGTTCACAGCTTAAGTGAGTTATTCTGGTGTAATAAGTAATATATCTCTATATATTATTGGATATTGTCTCTGAAATATACGTTTTATATATACTTGCATAAGTGTACGAGTGAGTGTGAAATAATTGAATGAAAAAGTATGAAATTGTTTGTGTTTGATGACATAAGATATTACGAATGAAAATACATCAGAAGTGTGGATCACTGACATATTGTGGCCAATTTATTATTGTAAAGGCTGATAGAAAAAAGAGGTAGTGAAGAAGTAGAATAAGATTTAATTAAAGATGGTCTAAGTTCTTTGCGGAAAATAATTTTGCATGTAAACTGAAGAAAATATAAACTATTATGAGAGCTTTTTCTTGTTGCGTATTTGACGAAAACAACGTTGGAGGCTTATCAAGATTGACCAATTGAAAGATACCGGTCCACCCAATTGCTACGACCAAACTCACTAAGACAAATATTTCACAAAACACAATAATGAATGGTTAGAAAATTTTAAGTGGGTCTTCAACTCAATTTCTAGTCAAACATAAAGAAATAAATTAATCTTTAAATACCTTTTTCTTTGAGTTTCGATATTAATTTATGTTTGAAAATAACATTCTAGAAATTGATCTTTTATATTAATACATAGTAAAATATATATTTAAAAACTTAATGAAATACTATTATTTGAATAAAATACAATATATATATATATATATATATATATATATATATATATATATATATATATATATTAAAGGTTTCAATCTTACAATTAATTCGACTAACTGTTTTCATCGAATAAAATACACCTATGTAGTTTGACAATTGGGTATTAAAATTTTGGCTTATTGACTGCTAAAGATAGAAGTCGTTTTTGCCGAATTCCCTTATTTATTTTTTTATGGAACTAATAATTTAAATTGATTATGAATTTAAAATTCAAAATAAAAAATGAGTTAACACACAATTTTCTATTGGAACAGCGTGCTAATTGTTTAACTTAATTTAGTTTCTAAATATATTTTTTTCCTGAGCAACGTAATCTCCTTTTCTAAAATATGTTCACTCTCTTGTTGGTTTTCCTCATAATCTATTACTTTATTTAAATGAAACATTAAATTATAATGGTAACATCTTATGTTTTTATGTATTAATATAAGTGCATAGTTTAATTTAAAAAGTGTTAATTAAATTTAAGTTGTATTAAAAATGTTATATTTATGATATTGTGTGGTAGATGTGCTTGAGTCGTGACGTAATTATAGTAAAAAAAAAAACTGAGCTGTGAGCTTTAGATTTAAGTTGTATTAAAAATGTTATATTTATGATATGTGTGTGGTAGATGTGCTTGAGTCGTGACGTAATTATAGTAAAAAAAAAAAAAAACTGAGCTGTGAGCTTTAGATTGGGTTAGGTTTGTTGGATTTAGATTGTTCGTGAGTGTTAGTTAGAAATTTAAAAACTAATATGTGAGAATGGTAAATTTATAAGATTAAGGGGTGTGAATAAAAAAATTATAATTTTTCTAAATTCAAAACAAAATCATACAACCTAAATTTTTCTTTTTTTTTTCTATTAAAAGAAACCTTATTCTCTTCAGTAATAATTTCCAACAGCTCACAATTAGAAGAGTAGAAATCTTGTTATCCAGTATTTTAAGTATTTTATTTATTTTCTTCTCAATCTTTTTGTTTCCTCCTTATTTAGAAACAAACATGAAGACTTGTGCATGGAAGTGAAAGATTGAGTTATAGTCTAAATTGATGGTAAAATTTTGAGTTTTAGAGTGATAAAAAAGTTCTCTATACTTTTACTTCATCCTTTTTCTAGTTAGCTCTTGATTAGATGCTGATGCTTATGGTTTTGAAATTTTTGAGTAGTGTTCTAGTTAGCTCTTTATTATATATTAATGCTTATTATCATTAGAAGTTGTTAGAAAATGATATGAAATTAGAAGGATAAGTGATGAAAATGAGAAGATGATGATTTTTTCATGAGCTTTTATTTGACTTAAGGATAGGTGAAATACAAACTTTGTTTTAAAATTTTAATTGATAAGTATAAATTGGTGGTAGCTTCATGTTTTCAATGAGTAGTTTACAAATCATGATGGTAAACTCACAAATTTGTAAATTCTATTACTTAATTTATAATTTGATGAATTAGTTTTTAATTAGAGTGATTTTCTTTTTGAATTTATGAAACCTTTTGGTTCCACTGATGATAAGTTAGATTGTAGTTTTTTTTTTTTTTAGTAAAAATTAGGGATGTTTATTAGTATATAAAAATTTTTGAATTTTTTAAATTATAAAAATGTGTTAATATTATTGATTTCAAGTATTTGTGTTAAAAGTAAGGAGACGAGTAAATTTAAGAATATTTTTGAAGCAAGACTACCACATTTTGAAGTGGTATGTCTCTATATATTAAACATATATTGATTTGTTTAAATCATTTGCAAATTATTATAATTATGGCATGATTCAATTGTAATATCATGAAAGTTATATCATTTGACATTTAAATATACATGTCTCATATACATGTCTCATTAGTTAATGAGTTTAAATGTATTTAGAAAATTTGAGATGGAACACATGGTATGAAAGTTAATCATTCTAAAAAAAAAAAAATCAAAGTTAATCATTCTAAAAAAAAAATCATGTCTAAACGTAAGAAAGGATTATATTTGACATAAAAAGATCAATTTTTTTAAAGATATTCATATGAAGTTAAACAAATATTAGTTTTGATTGACTTTATAAACTAAATTTGATACTTCAAAATTAAATAACTTCAAAAGAATAAGAATACAAAATGTATAGTCAAATTCTCATTTAAATTCAAAGTAATTAAAAAAGTGGAGTAGACTTTCATTTATAAGGTTAAGAGTTGGTAACACTCATTAGTCTAGGAGATATGGGACTAAAATGTTTAAAGTGCAACTACACTTATTTTTGGCACATACACATGTTATACATGTTTCAAGTCTTATGTTACTTAATTCTTGTATTTTTCAAGTGTTTATAAGTTCTTAGTAGTAGACTATGTTTGACTCTATTTAAATTTTCTCAATTAATGTTTTGACTTTCCTAATAAGAAAAGTTGTACCTTAAGGTTCAAACCCCTCGATTAGACCCAAAACTTAACCCACCTTACCTTCTTTTTTTTTTTTTTTTTTTTTATATATATATAAAGAAAAAATTACTCCTATACAAAAGATTCTACCATTCACAAAAGACGAATCTCTTCCTCTTTCATTCTTCTAACCTTGTGAGTACTTTTATATATGATCTTTCAAGTAATCCTCCACCAAAATTAGATACTAACTCATCCCAATTTGTTACAAATGATAAAAATTTTATTACAAGGATAAGATTATCTCAAGTAAAATAAAAACCCAAAAGTTAATTAAAAACCAAATGGTCAACTATAAGTTTAGAAAGTTACATGAAAGCTAGCAAATTAATGAATAGTTAAAATAGGTGGTTGGTTATAAAAACTATTAAATTATAATTTTTTGAAAAAATATATATAAAATGTCATTAACTTTTATATTAATTTTAATTTTATTAATGAAAATATATTTTGGAGAATTTGTAATTTTAGTTTTTAATTGATTTAGAACTATTATATTTTTTATTTATAGGTAAACTATTTTAGTAATCTTTTTTTTTTACTTTTAATTATTATCTTTTACATATTATATATTCTACTATGTATCTTATAATATATCTTAAAACATTTTCTATAAAATTTAAAATAAAACAAAAATAACATACTTTTAAAATGATATTATTAATATAATAGTTTAATATATAAATACGAGCCTCCATCGTTATTAGTATTTTGAAATATAATATCAAAATAATAAAGTAAGTATTTTAAATATTATATTATTTAAAATAAATAATGTATTATAGAATATTAAAAAGGTAATAATATCTTCGAGAGTAAAGAGAATATATATATATATATATATATATATATATATATATATATATATATATATATATATATATATATAT
>Ga0209489_108025_pt1 | contig 14962 bp, 7 predicted proteins | sample SiratrowhiteBW_FD_187527 | JGI IMG/M metagenome (GOLD analysis project Ga0209489, IMG submission 187527) | Root nodule microbial communities of legume samples collected from California, USA - Siratro white BW (SPAdes) (version 2) | ecosystem: Host-associated > Plants > Roots > Nodule | place: USA... | reverse complement strand
GAAAAAAAAAATTACAAAAAAAAAAAAATAACAACAATGATGTCCTCCGCGGGGTGGGGTATAGTAAGCACTAATTCTACATGAAACAAATTTGAATAGTGATACACTCGGGGGAATAGTACCCCTCTGTTTACAAATTCTTCACCCCCCTTTTGGACTGCCAATATCTCTCTGTCAACAAATTTCATCTAATTTTCCTGTGATTACATAACTGATCTATGATTGAAGACTTGTCTTCTAAAATTGAATCGTATCACTAGTCAAGCCTTCAAAAATCCTCTCTATCTCTAGCAGCAAATCAATGATCTATGAAATTATATACAGACTTTGCACCCCAGAAACAGAAAAAGAAAAATCATGATAATTCCAAGCAATTCTTCGTAAGGGTGTCTACAGCACAAGGTTTCAGTTGAAAACAAGATAGATGCAAAAACCATCCTTTTTAAGATTTGGTGTTTAACAAGTAATTAAGCGGTTCCTCCCACGACCTTTTCGAGAGTACGCAATGTTAGCTACTAATGTGTTACCTGCTGAAAACAAGGCACTTGGTCCCATGAGCTTCAAGCCAAGGCTTTTGACCAAAAATGATAGCCTGCTTGCATCCCCTCCCTCAACTAGTTGTAGCTGCTGCGCTTGTTCACGGGATAGTACAGTGTACAGCTGTAATGGCCACTTAGTTGAATTCTGGTAGCTATTTAACAGCTCCTCATAACTTTCTTCGGTGTCACCAAAAGTGACTTGAAGAAGCCCCATTGAGGGCAGGCTTTCTGATGAAGAATAAAAAATGAAAGCAAATTTCCCACATTCAAAATCAGGCTTCTTAAATAATTCAACCAGTATATCATGGTTTGGTCCAATATTCTTAGGCGTATATTTTTTAGTATTGTTTTGCAGACGTGAAAATCTGTATATGAGTGAAGCTTCCCTTAAGCCACTCAAGAAAGCACCATGCATAGTTGCAGGATACTGCCTGCTTGTAGCTTCACCAGCGAAGAACAGTCTGTTTCCCACGCTTTCGGCTAGTATATCATAATCATCACCGGATGAATGCACGCTAACATGAGAGTAGGAACCATAAGAAAGGGGATCGCTTCCCCATCTCGTACAAATCGACTGAATTGGATCAGGCACAATAATGCCTTTAGGATGAAATATCCCTGCAGAACAAGTAAAATTTCAAACAAGGCAGATGAGGTAGCAATTGGGAATATCCATAGTATTCCACCGATGAGAAAAATACATGACAAGCATGAGAAGGAGAATAGATATAAAGACTACCTCATTTCAAGAACAAGGACTTCAATATTAACTAGGTAGCATCTGACACGAATACAACATAAAGAAACAAAATGGAATGGAATGGGACATTATTGTTCCATTTAATGTGTTTAGTACCTACAAAACCAAGCATAACCCTATATATACACCATAACAAAACACACTATTTTAGCTATATATTTCTATTACGTTAACAAATTGGTTGAGCTCAACAGACTGGTCCAATGAGCCTAGTATAAAACATTGACTAGACTAATAAAATTTAGATCAATCATTTTGGCCCAAAGCATAGTTGGACTCTCCAGTTCGAGTAAGATTTGTTTACACTCATGATAACATCAATTAACAAGATCATACATTGTCAAATCCGAGGTTTCAAAGAAAGTTTTACATTTGATTCGTTAAGGCTTTACAAGATTTATTCTTTTTTTGTTATAAAATTCACTCTCCCCTCCGATCCAGGATTTTACTCAATGATTGATATCAAGAACTAGAAACTTGAAAGTTATTTCAAGATTTCCTGGAAATGGTTGGAAACTAACAACCCTTCAATTGCAGTGGCTCAATTAAACAAACTCCAAACTTCTATGGAGAAAATTACACCAGTTGGAAAATAAAGATGAAATGTTTCGATGAATCCATTGATGTTACAGTATGGAACACTATTCAAGATGGTCCGTTCATATTCCTAAATTTGGTCATATAGGAGTCTTAATTGAAAAACCGAGAAATGAATGGAAAAATGATGAGAAGAAAAAGAAAATACAACATGGTTTAAAGGACAAGAATATTAGCGCATGTTCACTAACCTTGGATGAATTTTTTAAAATGTTAAAGATGCGAAACAACCAATGAAATATAATATTATCTTCAAGTTATTTGTGGGAACAAGAGATGTGAGGAAAGCTAGGAAGCATACTCTCATTCAAGCCATAAGAGGAATGGAGAATTAATCTCAAATTGCTAAAAGGGGTTCACTCATATAGTGAACCATCGAATGGGACTGCAAACAGTTTGAAAAAGAAGAATAGAATGTTAAAGTGTAGAAGTGCCTCAACAAAACTTGGCATCCAAAAGTGACACATTGCAAAATCCATGGATTTGACAGCCATAACAGTAGCTACACTATTTGGTAAGTCGGGAGAGCATTAGCTAGAACTCAACAGGCTGATAAAAGACGGAGAATCTGAAAACAACAAGGTCTAGCACTAAAAGCATCTTCTACAAGGGTTCAAGATTTTGATTTGATGAACTTGACAAGAGAATTGATACTTATTTTGTTGGCAAATAACACAAGCAGCTATGAACTTTGTGATGGTTTTCTTCATGCCAATCCAATGCAAAGATTGAGCTATCCTCCTATATGTGCGAAAAATCCCTGAATGTCCTCCTATACGAGTCATATGATATTCCCGAAGCAACTAAGGAATCCAACTAGAAGATGTTGATAAAACCATTTGTCCCTTGTAATGAAGCCTCTGGAACCGGTAAAGGCTGTAGAAGCCCTTGGGGTGTACTGGCCAAGTAATTGTTTTGTTGACATACCACACAAGTTTTCACGAATTCCGTAATATCCTTCTTCATGCCAATCCAATACAAGGATTGAGGATACAACTAAATTAAAACATACGAGGTTCTGCATCGCTTGATGAGATGTACACAACTACGTGTTTGTTGGAGAAGATGTCAATGGCCAACGGGGAGCTAGGGCCAAAGTAGGGTTGACCCGCTCTAACACTAACTTGAGAGTGAAAATAGAAAAATGCTTAAGAGATAGATCATCTCTTAACCAATTCATACAATTATAGGGATCCTTACTCAAAAAAAAAAATAAAAAAAAATAAAAAATATGAGCAACCTACACATAGGTGACAAATAAATAGATAGGTTAACCTATTCTAACTAGTTAACTATTCAAATAAGTTAAACAATTCTGACAAGAAGAAAGAGAGAGAAGGGGACGAACAAGTGGGTTATAATAGCATACTAGATAGTGAGTGGGAAAATAGAACAACAATTGAGAAGCAACAAGAAGGGGAAAATATATTAACAAAGGGGTTTCTCACAAACTACTATGTCCTGGCCAGAAAGCAAAGGTGTTTGGTGGAAAATGTAGGTGAGGACATATAGAGGAGATAGAGGATTCTGCAAAAGGCAATCTATTCAAGATTCAGAAAAGACAAAAAGACTATCTAAGTTATTCCTCCAAAGAAAACCCTGCTACATTCAAACCCCCTAAAATACAGTTATACAATGTTAAAACTTATAATTCAAAAGCATTTTCATGTTGATTGCTTTGTTTAGACCAATTTGTGCACATGCAGCAATCTTGTCTACGTTAGTGGCCAACGACCATGACACCATAACCCTACACTTTAATCTTCAAATACCAACATCATGCCACTATAGCATGCTATTTTCAATCAAACTAAGATCCCATGAATACAAAAGTATAATTTACCATAAAGTATGAGAATAAAATTAAATAATACATGTTAAGCCTATTACCTGTTAAGCAAGAATTTAGATATTTATTTTGTAGTATTATTAAATCTCAATCTATTTATTTTGGTGATACTATATAAAGATAAAAAAGATATTTAAATGAAAGCCTAAATGGAAAGGTTTAATTGCAAATGAACACAACCCAAAAGAACACCATTTCACGAGTTTCCAAAACAAAATAAATAAATAAGTAACATCTTCAATGGTGTTATCATGCATGAGGATCTGCAAGTAAGTTGCAATAATAAAAAACTCAAAGGTTGACAGGGACAAATAGGTGAAGTCATCAAGGGTGTCATAGAGGTTGTGGCAGCCAAACATCCAAACAAAGAGAAAGCTTCATGGTACTGAGTGAAAAGAACATCTAGATATGAAAGCTTCGAATTTTGATGGTGTTACACGAAATTTGTGGCAAACAAAATCCACAAGGAATGGGTTTTTCTCAATTCCAGATGGCACAAGTCTTGCTAATGGCCAATAGCATGGAAGGCAAACAGCAAGTTGCGATAGCATTGAAGGCAAACAGCAAGTTGCGATAGCATTGAAGGCAAACAGCAAGTTGCGATATGACATATATCAATTATATATATGTATAAAAAATGGCATACAGATAAAAATAAAATGCATTACAAATTGACATATTAACTCAAAAAGTTTAATTTGTCAAATACTTGCCAGATATGACAGGCAAATGAAGAATGCAAATTGCAACTAGTGGTCCTATTCAATATCCTAGCAGTTTGATAATACAACTGTTATTAAGGCTATTTAACAACACTGTTTTTATAATTAAAAAAATATTTAATGAAGCTATTCTATCCTATTTTATATAGTTCCACCATTTTAATAGAACCCCGTAATATCACTCCTTTAAGCCCATGATCAGTTTTACTAAATTTTTAAGACAGAAAATATATGTCAAGTTTCATCCTGTTCAAATATGCCTACAAAACACTACCCTAATTGGATAAATAAATACAAGCATTCAAAAACACTGCAAAACACAAGCATTCAATTTTTCATTAACATTTATAAAATAAATCTGATACCTTTTAAAACTGTCAAAACGCGATGGAGCAAACTGGAAGGATTTGTGGATTCAAAAACTTGTGCGGCTTCACCAGCCACCAGCGCAACAAGTGCTGGGCCTCCGGAAACTGTGTGGTAACAGTAAAATAGGAAAAACTCCCCACGTTGATGACTATGTTCATTGAGACATCCAAATGTGTCTTGATCTTCTCCCCAAAATACATAAGGAAAAACCATAGCAACTTTGTTCAGCAGCCCAAACCCCATCCTCTCAATTGCTGCCAGTTTCCTTGCAGGTAATTCAGGTTCAAAACTGATGGCCTTCTTTTTCAGAACTCCAAGAGGCACAGTGCATAGGGCAATATCTGCTTGAAACACTTGGTCCCCAGCAATGACCTCAACACCCTCGTTTCCATATTTGATAGTATTGACCGTCTTTTCATAAAAAATAGGAATCCCTTCACATAGAGCTTTTATCAACCTCGTATTCCCTCCAGCAAGAAAGCAGTGATCACCACTCATCTCATAAGGATCATCCTGATCCCAATAGGCAGCTGAAAGATTTGAAAGGCACCCAGCATTTGCATATTCCAAATTCGCAAGATGCCAATCAAGCAACTGCCTCTCATCAGTACTTCTGGTCACGCTATACAACTGCCTAAGCGTCTCCAATACTGAACCAAGTGAGGTATCACTTGCAAACCCTCCCATAATTTGCCTCAGCTCCATAACCTTGTCAAGCAACCTATTAAATACAAATTCAACACTTGCATCCATTTCTGTATCAACCGGTGCCCCATTTGGCTTATACAAAGGGCAATTATCTCTGACTTTATGAAGAGGTATAGAAAGTTGTCTCGCCAGAACCCCCAAAGGGTTAGCATGAATGCCAGTGATAATACTCCCACCAAGATCAATGGCAGCAAATTTTCCCTCACGCCCTACCTTCTGAGTATAAACTCGCCCGCCAGGCCGACTTCTGCCTTCCAAAACCACAACCTTGTAACCGAAGGACAACAGCTGCCTGGCTGCTGCCAACCCAGCCAGGCCAGCTCCAATAACAACAGCAGTCCCCTCATTTGCCTCAGGCAATTGAGAAGTAAATGCCGGTGAAACCCCAAAATTTATGTAGCCATTATACAAAAGGAAGTCGTAAGCAGAATTAATCAAATGCTCATACTCATTGCTCACAGTTTCTCTAATCATCCCTTTACTCAACCACAACCTCACATTCCCCCTCCTCCACAGAGCCAATATATGATTCCTTATGACTATGTAATCATTCTGCTCCTTCCCACCCAACTGCCTCACAACCCCAGCCCTAGCCTCCTCCTCAAGCAAAGCATCAATAGGGAAACCAAGCGACATCGCAATCATAGCCTCAGTCTCAGTCTCCTTCTCCAAATCCTCTTTGGTCCTACTCCTCTTCTTCAACCCACTCCCCAATTGCTTCTCAAACAACTCATCCATCAGATCCTCATCATAGTTCCTCAAATTCACTTTCCTCCTCAGCGAACGCTTCGAAACCGATCCATTCGAAGACGGGGTTTCCATTATTATAACAGGAGTTCACAAAAAACACCAGAAATCCGAACCCAATAACCTGCCTAGTAGCCTACCCTTCTATTCAACTGTTTTCACAACTTCATGGAACAGCAAGCTACGCTAGATTTGAGCAAAAGGGTATGCACAATTCACCAATACCAACTAACGTTAAACAAACCCAATTATTTCACTCTTCTTTCTGGAAGAACCTTCATACCAGTTTTACATCATTCTTCTGCGCAGCAAAAAGGAAAAGCTTTACATCACTGTGTAAGTGTTTGAAACCACTGAGAAACATGAAACCAAGAATGCAAAAGGGAAAATAAATATATATATAAAATGGCCATACAGTGATTGGGCGTGGAAGCTCTTCCATGGAGTCACGACCTGCAACAGTGAAAGAAGGGGACTATTGTAATGCGAGCAAATAAATGATACAATTGCTTGTTAATATAATGGATAGAATATATATTATTTTTGTATAGGGCCTATTGGGCTATTGTAACACAGAAGGCGAGAGGACATTACTTTTTGTATCCTATGTTTTCTTCCTGCACCTCTATGAAATTGTTGGAAAGGTCTAAAATATTCATGTCTTTTAAGATTATATCATTTATAATGTATTTATAAATTATGCAATCTAGAATATATATGAAGCATTTATGAATTATGAATATATTTTTGAGCTATAGATTATAATTTACAAAATTCATAATGAATTTTTAAATTAGACAATCTATCATATTTTCAATCCACGAATAATTTATAATTTCTTCACACCTATGGATAAAGGTGTTGAAGTGGATAAACTCAAGCGGCACATGTTGATTCATTCGGATTGAGTAGAGTCACTTAAATTCGACTTACTTTTAGGTGAACCAAAACTTTTATAACCTCACTTGTTCTCCTTTAATATATTTATTTCAGTACAATTAAAATAGATTAACTTTAACTCAACTTAATATGACAATACTATCAATTTTATTACCTATTTTATTAAATAATAATCACAATTATGAAATAATATTATAATAATAGTAAGTAAAAATTAACATATTAACTTATATAATTAAATAAATAAATTAATTAAAAGTTTAAACTATTCAAATATTATTAAATAATATTTTAATATTAAAAAAATAAACAAGTATTAACCAATATAATTAAAAGTAGTAAATAATTATAATAAAATGAATTAACCTACTTCTAATTTGACTCAAACTCCTATAAGTTATAAATGAAATGAGTTAGGTTGAATTTAATCCATATTTAAAATATATATTATTTTAACCTAACCCAATTCAAACTCACAATAAAATAAAATAAAAAAGTTAATTTACAAGTTCAAGTTCATTTTTAACGTATGGAGGTAGTCAAAGAAATACCCATGGAAAAATCAACACAATGGCCCACCTACTTTTTCAAACTGAATTCAACATAATTTCAAATTATGAATACTTATTAGCATAAATAGAAGTTGAATCATAAATTCAAATGCGTTTCTACCGGCGTCCCATGAAAATTTAAAATTTGCATAAACATTTTAAATGTTTATTTTTTATAATAATTTTCTGCTATATGAATTATTTAAGTAAATGTATTTTGATGGATTATGCAGGGTAGTTATTTTCATACAATTAAAATTATTATAAATACGAGTTTTAAAATATCCATGATAAATAAATATATTTAAATAGTATAAAGTTAGTTTTAATTATAATAGTTTTAAAATTTATTAAAATTTAATTTAAAAGAACGCAAATTAAAAGGAATATATGATTGAAATAATTGACAGAATTTTTTTTAACTAATTACAAGATTATCAAGGGAAACCAACTTGTAAAATTAAAAAATATTTAAAGTATTTAACTGAAGAAATTTCTAACTTTCAACGCCTTTCGGTTAGAAAAAAAATGGTAGGATTAAAAAATTGCAAATTAAATGAAGTGATAATTGTGATGCAGTGGACATTAAAAAATATTTAAAGTAGTTAATTGAAGAAATTTGTAAAATTTTAACACATTTCGGTGTGAAAAAAACGGTAGGATTAAATAGTTACAAATTCGTATTATTAAATGAAGTAATAATTGTGATGCAATGAACAATTAATTCTTTTTTTTATGGGTAGTACAGTTGATTTAAGTGGCTGAAGGCATTTATTGTCAAATTTAATATTTTAGTTGATTGTGATTTAATTTAAATTTTGCCGATCCATTAAGCGATTTATAGTTCATATTATTTATATGGATCATGGTTCTTACCAATTTGATCGAAGAGAATCTTTAGTTAAAACTGGAAAAAAGGAAAAAAAAAAAGTAATTCCTCTTTCAGTTTTACGGTTAAATGAAAATTATAATTAATATAAATGACATTCAGATTTGTAATATAATAAATTTAAAATTAAATAAAACATTTACAAAATTATATATTATTTTCTTTTCACTCGACCACTGTTTCTTCCATAACTGGAAAGATTTTCGATAGCCCGTGTTTAATAATCTTAGAACATAAGGAAAATTGTTTAAAGAGATTTAATAAATTTTAAAATATAAATTATTATATTATTTATATTTTTAAAATAAGAAAATTAAATAATCTTACCAATTCACACCTCTACCTTTTGTATATTTGGACATTTATTTACCAACATTTAAAGTTTTACTAATTTATCTAAATCATATTCTTTTTCAACATTTTACTCATCTATTTAAGTTATATGTTTTAACATCTATACCATTTTTATAAAGGAAATATATAATTTTCTTTAATTTTATTTTTTAATTAAAATTTTTCTTTTAATAAATAAAAATAATTTATTTAATATTTAATAGAATATTTAATTAAACAACTGCTCTTTATTCTGAAAATAATTAAATAATTTATTTAGAAATAACTACCACATAATATTTTTAAGACCATTCTAACCAAATTTTATATTTTTATATTATATTATTTTAATATTGTAATCACTGTTATAAAATTATATATTTTTAAATTATATTATTTTAATATAATAAAAAGTAAATACACGTTTTAAAGTGGTTTTCACTAATTTCTAATAACAAACGTTACTACTTTTGTGATAAAAATATATAACTATTGTCTTATATATAACTATTGTCTTATAGACAAGAGTTACATTCAATTGTTCAACTAAACAGTTAAAATCCAAATCAAATTAATTTTTTTTACAAATACAAAATAAATAAAAAAAGAAAAACACTACTCTTAAATCCTAAAATATGTTCTTTTACTCCTATAACACCTTGTTACATAACCGTAACTAGAAACCTATCTAGTCAAGGTTAAACACCACAAATCAAAAGTATACAACACAACAATATCACTTAAATTACAATAAGATCAAATTGGATCATAAAAACTTAAGTTAAATCCTTTTAGTTGAAAACATTGATTTAAAGAAAACTTAATGAATGTTCCAAGAAAACAATTTTAGACTCTCTGAGAATAACTTTATCAGATGTGAAGGTATTTTAAAATCTCAAACTTAAAAAATGTGTCTATTAATGTGTCTATTAATATTTGAAAATAAGAGTTATATAAATATTATTTTGTCAATTTTAATGGATTAAAATTGCGTTTCAATATGTTGATTGTTGAAAATTATATAAGTTGAAGTTCAAGAGAGAGGTAAATTGAACTATTAATTCTTTTTAAAAAAAAATTGGTAGGAATAAGAATTTTTATTAATTAATGCACAAGTATCACAGTACACACAAAATAGTCAATTAAAATCACAAATACCTCGCTGAAAAATCAGTTTTTACATGCGTCCAGAAAAACAATTGATTAAAATTTCCTGGTAGTAAGTAACCAGAAAAAATAACAGATTGAAATTCAATACAGTCGATTGCAATTTAATCAACAGTACTTGAACAAAACTCAGCTACACTGGTGAGAAAAGCAATCGAGTAAAAACAAAATTCAATCGATTGAATTATTCTAGTTACATTTTCCCAAAAAATTATTAGTGATATTAGTTGAAGAATTCTTCCAAAAACAGTTCGTGATCAAGAAAGATTCAAAAAGATCTTTATAAATTTTCAATCCAGAAAATCAACAAATTGAATTTTAAAAAGTAGGTTGAAATTTACTAGAACATAACCAAAATAGTTTTAAAACAGTGAAGAGAATAATAATGGGTTAATTTGTTGTACCAGTTGATTGAAATTCAGATGTGAGAGTTAAAACAGATTCAATTATGATTAAGTCAATTACACAGGGGTTTGTCAATGAAGGCGAGAGGTAAAAATCAATTTTTTATAGGTTAACTAGAAAATCAATTGGTTGAATTCATGTTCAATTGATTGTTTTTATTACTAGAGACAAATCCTTAAGTACTGTCTAGAAAACTAATCGATTAATTTTACATTCAATTGATTGTTTATATCAGAAAACCAGTTTGCAGTGCAGATTCAATGCGCAATTAATGAGAGGCATAAAAGCAGTAAATGCACACAAGATTTTTATATTGGTTCACTCTTTTTCAAGAGCTACATCCAGTTTCTTTGCAATTCTACCAAAGGTTCCACTAATCACACAAGATTACAAACAAAACCAAGTTCAAGAACCAATCTTGAACCCTACAGAATTGTCCAAGAACCTCTATGTAGAACACTACTACACAGTTTTCAGAACACTATTACAGATACAATATGGAAACACTAACCAAATGAGAAACTAACCTCAAACACAGTTAGAAACTCTATCTAATTGTATTACAACAACACAAACATATCAAAACAAATTAAAATGCAAAAACAACACTAATACAACACCTAAAATTAACCAAGACAGAAAAGAATGACTTCCCTAAAGTCTATTTTGGCTACAGGATGATGACCCAATCAATCAAAAGAAAGCAAGATCAACTTCAAGATTGAGACTCAAAGTGAATCTTTGATAAACCTCTCAAAACTCAAAATTCTTGCTATTCCAAGCTCTCACAAGCAAAAATATCAAGTTTTCTCTCACACTTTGAAAAATGCAAAAAATCGTTTTCACAATCTGCAGAACCAGTTTGTTTATAACAAATTTTGTGCCCAAGTGAAATCAATCGATTGATTTTACTAGAGTGCAAATCAATCGATTGATTTTGTGAAACAATCGATTGTTTTCACAAATCAATCGATTGATTTTGTGAAACAATCGGTTGTTTTCACTCTATAGTAGAAAATTTCACTAACACTCATTTGAAAACCAATTACCTTGACTCTTTTGGAGCTCATGTATGCAATTTTCATGATGAAAGCAAACAATTGTACACCACTACCCAAGACTCTAAATACTAACCCAACCTAAGCTTGATAAGGATTGCTTCATCAAATCTTCAATCATGGAGTGTTGCCAACATTGATTTCACTATTAGTGAAAATAATGGATTAAATCATTTTTTCAATCTGTTAAAATACATGAGAAAAGAAGAAATTTTAATCCATTAAAAAGCTATATTAATATATCAAAACACACTACCAAAACTACTTATGGTTTTAAGTAATAATAATTGATTAAATCGACAATGCAATCAATTAAAATATCAATTGTGTTTTTTTAAGACTCTAGATAAGAACATTTTAATGGATTAAATTATCTTTTAAACAATTAAAATTGTCCTTTAACTAAAATAAGTTCTAACCATTATTTAAATAACCTTTCTTAAGCACTTATAAAGATCAAACTAATCACAAAGATGAAAGTTGTTAGTACTCTCACAATACTAAAGGATTTGATAAAGCCAAGCAAGCCAAAGCAAGCAAGAAGATGGAAGTGTGTCTTAGGCTTTGTCTTAGTGTGAGTGAGTGTGATTGGTTGTGAAAGAAAACCTATGCACATTTGAGGAGAAATACACTAACACATGGTAAAAAATGATTAAACAAAACCATAAAGTATAAGATAAAACTTTGGTTAAAAACTATTTTGGAAAATAAGGTACTGGATGAACATAAGATGATTTTAGGTTTAGCATAATCAATTTATTTGTGGCTGGACAGAACTATATTAACTGTTTTCTAAAATCTGGTTTGGGTTCTTCTCTTATAAATACAATGGATTTTTCCAAGTGCGAAATATACATATACGAAACAAGAATACAATCTTTTGAGCATCACTTGTGAGAACTACTGTGAGAGAATCGTTTTGAGAAAATCTAGAGTTTTTCTTAATCATTTTTAGAGGGGGCTTTTTACTTAAGAATCAATCTTGACCACAGTAGCGTGCTACTGAATTTCTTCAAGACTGTGTACAGGCCTTTCTTTCTGCGCCAATCAGGGAGTTATTCTCAACCTTTCTCAAACCTGTTTGATTCAAGATTTGTGTTGTGTTCATTGTAATTTTGTAAAATTCTTGAACAATTGTATTGGTTTTGGGCTATAGGGGTTAGCCTTGTGTTTCTGTTGAATTGATTGGGAGTTACGGAGAGCAGTTGATCAATTTAGCATGTTTCTTGATTTTTACAGGGAGTAGGAATTGGTTGATTGATTTAGTGAAACTTTCTTTGTGTGTGGTGTAAAGAAGACTGGATGTAGGCCTTGAGGAAGGGTGAACCAATATAAAATTGATTGTGTCTCTTCTTCTTAACCCTTCTCTCACAATCTTGATATGTTCTTGTGCTGCCTACTACAATTAATTGGAAATTGATTTGGTTCTGGTTAATTTGCTGAAAAATTTTATAATCTGCAAATTTCATATATGTTTTTAATTCTAAATAAATCTTCTAGAAGTTGTTTTGTACTGTTTGATATCTGTGTTTCTGCATACTTGAAGTTTTATTATTGCAGTGTGGTTCTTGATATTCTTACTACAAGATTGCATTTTGTTCACTGTGTGCATCATCGAACTTTGCTTTGAAGACATGTAATTGATTCTTGTGTATTAGTGTATATGTGATTAATTCATTTACTAAATGTTTCTAGTCCAATCTGTTTTGCAAAGGTTCTTTAATTGAAATTATCTTTAATCAAATCTGATTTAACATCAATTTCCAGCATAATATGATAATTTGGATTTGTTGCTGGATTGTAGCATTCTATTATAATACCTTGATTGAATTTCTATCATAGTTAATTATGTGTTTCATATTGTTTTGGTGATAATTGCATATATCTTGTTTCTGCTGTGTTAGAAATCTTGATTGTGTTAAATTGTGATTGTAATTCATTTTGTTTGTCTTTTACTCAACATCTAATATAAATCAATTCATTCGAGGTTGAAGCCAATTTATTTTCTACTATACCTTATATTCTTAATCATTGAGATGCATTAAAGATTTTCTAATTGCGAAAACTGTTTTCTCAGAGTTAAATTGCAAAAATCTTTTAAAGTTCAATTCACCCCCCTCTTGAACTCAGCCAAATACGTTTTCAAAAGAAATACAAATCAAAAAGGCACAACACACTCTATATAAAATTAAGTCTTCAATCTTCAAGACTTCTTTAAGAGTGGATTCATCAAATATTGCAACACCAAAATTAATAGTGGAAAGAAATAACATAAATAATATAAGTCTTTTATCAAAACAATTAATTGTGGGAGTTTTGAATGAACAACACAAAATCAATTAATTGAAATGCAAAAAAAAAAATTGATTAAAAGACTTGTAGCACAGCACAAAACAATTTCAATCAATTGAAACTTGTTGCAACCGGGGTCACGATGGGGACGGCGAACAAAAATAATTTATTTTAATTTTCAAAACAAAGGAGTCGCCACCATAGTTTATTAGGAAAAACTATGGAAAACCAAAAACAAGATAAGGCAAGTTTGCGAAAATGGATTTCGAGTCCGGGACTCGGTTACGTGTGGGGAAGGTGTTAGCACCCCCACAACGCCCGTCCTAAGACGGTACCTTTAATTAAATAAGTAGTCTGAGTGTGATTTTTTAAAACACTTCTTTTCCCAAGAAAGAGATTAAGATAAAACAAACAAAATATTTTTTTGGTTTTAGGGAGCCCGACAAGGTTTGACCTTGCTCCTACGTATCTCCATCAGGGATGGAGAATCAGGGTTACGTAGTTCTTTGATGATAAGATTGTTAGTTGTTTTGATTTGTATTTTTGAAAGTTTATGTTTGAAAATAAGGTAATTGAATGGTGTTAGTGCCAAGTTTAAAGCCTGGGCTTTTGAGATACAATGCCAGGTTTAAAGCCTGGGCTTTGAGGAACGGTGCCAAGTTTAAAGCCGGGGCTTTGAGGAACGGTGCCAGGTTTAAAGCCTGGGCTTTGAGGAACCGTGCCAGGTTTAAAGCTTGGGCTTTGAGGAACAGTGCCAGGTTTAAAGCCTGGGCTTTGAGGAACAGTGCCAGGTTTAAAGCCTGGGCTTTGAGGAACAGTGCTAGGTTTAAAGCCTGGGCTTTGAGGAACAGTGCCAGGTTTAAAGCCTGGGCGTTGAAAAATAGTGCCAGGTTTAAAGCCTGGGCTTTGAGGAACAGTGCCAGGTTTAAAGCCTGGGCTTTAAGGATTGGGGTATATATCAAATTTGGTGTTGGAAAATAACATGCGACAGTTATATGCAACATAGAATTGACATTTTAATTTTAATGAAATCATGCATGCAAAAATGGAACATGACTCAATGAAACTCAACTTGG
>Ga0209489_108022_pt1 | contig 14969 bp, 8 predicted proteins | sample SiratrowhiteBW_FD_187527 | JGI IMG/M metagenome (GOLD analysis project Ga0209489, IMG submission 187527) | Root nodule microbial communities of legume samples collected from California, USA - Siratro white BW (SPAdes) (version 2) | ecosystem: Host-associated > Plants > Roots > Nodule | place: USA... | reverse complement strand
CTTTTTATAATATATATATATATATATATATATATATATATATATTCATATTTATACAATATATATACTTAATATATAAAAAATTATATTATTCTAAATATAGATTAAAAGTTTCATTTGAGTCGTACTATTTTAGAATAACTGGAAAATACAATTTAGTTATCAAAAAATTATTCAGGTTAATATTGAAATAGAAAATATATAGGAACTTTGGAGATGATTGTGTAACTAGAGGAATATTACATATATCTTACAATTTATTTTATTTTAAAAAAATAAAATAATTTATATTAAAACACGATACATAAAAAATTGAAATTTTGTAATTACACTACCACTTGAATGGTTTAAAATTAAAGAACTTCAAATTTTATTTCAAATGGAAAATGTTGAAAATTTTTATATTTTAAAATTCATCCGTACTTTTCTTTTACTCAATTTTGATGAAGACATAATCAATTAAATTAAGACAGGAAAAGTGTTGAAATGATTATTTTTTAATTAATATTGTTTAGATTTTTTTTATGTTAAGTTATATTTTGATTTAAATTTTTAAATATTTTTTTGTTGTAAACTGAATTTTTTTATTGATATATAGATACAGCCATTTTGTTTCATTTTTTTGATGTTTACAAATATATATTTTTATTATTTTTATGCACCATTTTTTAGTATTCCTTGAACATATGAAGGGATTGAAGAGTCTAATTAATATATTGAAATATTTGTGTACTATACATACAATTAGATAAAAAAAAATAGTAAGAAAGTCTAATTAATTAAACATTACAAAGAGAAATTTTTATTGGGCCTTGGAGATATTGGGCCTGAAGTAAACTGAAAGAGTGACACCTGAGAAGAGCAAAAGAGAAAGGAGGAAAAGTTGTTGGAGTTGCTATCCATCTCAAAACCCTAATCAGGTTTTCTTCTCACTATATATTCCTTCGCGAGACCCAAAGAGTGGCTTAGAAACACAAAAGCCTCTCGCAGAGTAAGGGAACTCGAAAACCCTAGTCATCTCATCTCTGTGTCTTTGTGTTCCTGTGAGAGAAAAAAATGGCAGAGGGTCTCGTTCTCCGCGGCACCATGCGCGCCCACACCGACGTCGTAACGGCGATTGCCACTCCCATTGACAACTCCGACATGATAGTCACGGCTTCGCGCGACAAATCCATCATCTTGTGGCATCTCACCAAGGAGGACAAGACCTACGGTGTCCCCCGCCGCCGTTTGACCGGCCACTCCCACTTCGTTCAGGACGTCGTTCTCTCTTCCGACGGTCAGTTCGCGCTCTCCGGCTCCTGGGACGGCGAGCTCCGCCTCTGGGACCTTGCCGCCGGCACATCCGCCCGCCGCTTTGTCGGCCACACCAAGGACGTCCTCTCTGTGGCGTTCTCCATCGACAACCGTCAGATCGTGTCGGCCTCTCGTGACCGCACGATCAAGCTGTGGAATACCCTTGGTGAATGCAAGTACACCATTCAGGACAGTGATGCTCATTCTGATTGGGTTAGCTGTGTGCGTTTCAGCCCCAGCACGCTTCAGCCAACTATTGTGTCTGCGTCTTGGGACCGTACCGTTAAGGTGTGGAACCTCACGAACTGCAAGCTGAGAAACACCCTTGCTGGACACAGTGGGTATGTGAACACTGTTGCTGTTTCTCCCGATGGTTCTCTGTGCGCCAGTGGTGGCAAAGATGGAGTTATTTTGCTGTGGGATTTGGCTGAGGGTAAGCGTCTTTACTCTCTTGATGCTGGCTCTATTATCCATGCCCTCTGCTTCAGCCCCAACAGGTACTGGCTCTGCGCCGCCACTGAGCAGAGCATCAAGATCTGGGATTTGGAGAGCAAGAGTATCGTTGAGGATTTGAAGGTGGACCTTAAGACCGAGGCTGATGGTACCACTGGTGGCAACACAAACAAAAAGAAGGTACTTTTTGATTTATTATTCTTTTGGATATGGTTTTGATTTCTACATTGTTGTTAGTCACTGAAATGTTATTGATTATACTCATGGGAGTCAAAATAATTGCTGAAAATTATGTTCATCTTTTGGTATGGATTGAATTGGATTATTTGTTTGGCTTTGAATTGTTATGTGCCCATTGTGTATTATCTGCAATTTATGAGATCTTTACAATTTGTTTGTGTTAAAAGATATGTTGTACTCGTGTAGATGTTTGCTATGTATTTTAGTAAAAGTTGTGTGTTTTATGGTCAATTTGTGTTCATAGAGAAAGTTTAGTTAACCATTGGAGAGGAAGTATATGTAATTCCACCGATACTGAAATATGTTTTTATCCAATTGGCTTGGAGTTGGAACAAATCTTATTACAAAACTTGTCTTATCAACGTTAGTAGCTATTACAGTTATGTTATATCTGAGATTTTGTATAGTAAGATATGTTTATTTGTGTATTGCGTGACTTTTGTGATGTTTTTAATTGGTGGGATTATTATGCAGGTTATCTATTGTACGAGTTTGAACTGGAGTGCAGATGGAAGCACTTTGTTTAGTGGTTATACCGATGGCGTGGTCAGAGTTTGGGCAATTGGACGTTATTAGGTTAAGGTGTTAGTGTTTTCAGATGCAAATCAGCTTTGAGTTTTGGGACAAAGTTACTGCTTTACTGTAGAATTGATTTTTATGTTCGAGACCGTGGCTTTGAGGCCTTTTATTTATTTTTGAAACGTTCGTTTTGGTTATTACTTTACATGGATATTTACATCTTGGTTTCTATCTACTAATATTATCTTTAGAAAATTTTCTGAGATATTCCAATTGAAAGTGTTACTCCACTTTATGTTCACTATCAATTTACTATACTTCCAATTGTAACTTCTTTTCTACAACTTATGCGATCAATATCCAAGCCTTAAACTAATTAGGTTATTTTCTGTCTTAATAAACCTTATTGCTCTAGCTCTAACTTCAGCAATGTTCTCAATAATGCCGAGATAGCTTTTAAGGAATTAGTAAAGAAAGTCCGTCAAAGATGGAAGTTCTTTGAGCTTCTGTTTCATTAGATTGTTGTTGGGCTTTTGAAAGGCTTGTTAGTTTCTAAGTTGTACTGCTTAAGTGCTTTTGTTTGTTTTACACGAGTGTTATTAATTAAATTCTCTGTTTTGGATTTGTAAATTATTTTTAACAATGAAAGGTCGACGTTGCATAGCATTGTAGTTAGATTGGGTGTTTTCCTCGTTTACTGTGATCCAGGTCTAAATTTGGTCAATACATTCTAATTTTCTATTTTTGTTGACGGGTATAACTAGTAAGGTATGATGAGAAAGTATGTAATTATGTGTTTTTTTTCAATTTTACTCTTATTTTCTCTAATGAAGAAATTTTCTCAGAAAAGTTTGGTTTTTATTTAAAAAATTTTAAATTTCTATACCCTCGTGAAGTTTGATGGCTCCGTTAATAATTTCTTGACGTTAAAGGTAAGTTTTATTTGTCTATGATTTTGCAAATGTATGATCTACGTAGTCTTAAGCACCAATGTCAGTTTTGTGTTTTTATGGAGAATTTAGATCATCATTATTAACTTAAATGTATCCTTTGAATTGATTCCGTTGGTAATAGGTGTTTCTAAAATGATTTTATTTATATTTCAAAGGTACATCTAATTTAGTCTTTTAAGTAAAATAAATAATTATTTCATTAAATAGATACATCATGTATAAAAGAGCATCAAGTAATTTTATTTAAGTGAAAAGATTCAGTTAAAATCCAAAAGTTATATTTCTGATCTATAGCAACAATTTTATAAAAGAAAAGGAAGGATGAAATAGCATACTGGATTATGAGGAATGCGTGGCATGTTGCCAACGAAGAAAGTTGAAAAGAATAAACTAACGGGCTAAAAGGCAGAGTAAGCACTTCCACAGAATGTGAAAAATTCGTAGAGTCTAAAACAATCCTGTTATAACCAAAATATTATAAATGATATTCCAATTTTGTCTGCATAGTAATTAAAAGTAGAATTATCTCTATGATAAATTCTTTAATATATATATGTATGTATATACTACTTTTAAAAAGAATTATGCAAGTAATTAAATTGACGTTGTACAGTGAAATATACTTAAAAGTAAAGTAAGATTCTTAAATTTCTTTTATAAAGTCCTTATATTGTGATAATCTAAGTTAATAATTAGTGAGAATTAAGTCAGCGAAAGGGGTAAATTTGGAAAATGAGGAAATTTTAGAAAGTTAAAACTAATTAATATTTCATAATATATTAACCTGTGAGTCTCTCAAAAGTTGTTGGGGTAAACATTCAGCTGTTTTATTCGGAGACGTAGCATTTGTCCTTTGAATTACCCTTTGGTTGTTGCTGTATCAAGAAAAAAGTATTATTGTTCCTTTGCTTAGGAGTATCAAGAAAATTAATATTACATGGCTGCCATGGATGGTAATCCCCTTCACACTTCTTCAGTATGCTTTTCTAGCATTCATTTGCAATCCTAGATCACCAATTTGATCTAAAATGATGAATCTCCTATCAGTTTACAAAGAGCAATGAATTCAAAAGAAACTTACTAATCATACCTGTTTATTTATAAACTATGTTTAGTTGTTTAATTTGTAGTTTACATATCTCTAAATTGTCTGTGGTAAAAAATGAAGACAGAAACATGCTATAACCATGATAGTATGCATGTTAAAAAAAGGATAACAGAAAATTAAAAAAAAAAAATTCTCTATTTTTAAAGTGGCAAAACACCATTTTCTGAACAATGTAATGTAAATAAATTTTAAAGGCACATCTAAAGAAGATTTCAAGTAGATATAAGTCTCAAAAACTTAACCTATGCTTAATAGAACAATGCAACATTCCTACATCACATAAACACTGCAATGATAGAGTAAGAACAAACGAAAATAACTGCAGAATGCATGGAACTCACCAAAATTCAAGTACTTTGCAATCCAAGCACCACTAACAAATTAATGAAGAAACAAGGGAGAGGAAACCATTGAGTATTTCTGCAAGTGTAAAATACTCATTCTATTTAGATATTCTCTTAAAAAGCTATTCAATATTATCCCAAACAAAGGCTTTGCGTACTTTTTCATTGGTGATCACATTAAATAGATTAACAAACATACAAATCTGCATTCCAATTACAAACCAAACATTACAATCAATTTGGCCTCAAACAGGGGCAACCCATTGAGTATATCCTCCAAAGAAGTGAGGTTTTGAATGGGGAAAATTCATTGTCTGTGCTCTCTAATCTAAACACTTTTAACACAAAAACTCACTATCCATATTGATTCCCTGTAATAATGTACACAACAACATTCTTTTGACAATTGTGGCAACTATTAAAAATCTTTGGTATCATAAATTGGTTTTATCCAGAGCAAACCAAGACAAATAGTGATGTACACTGGTACCATCAAAGTCTAGAGATCCAAACTCATACAAAGCAGTTACTCATAAAAGGCAACAAGAAAATGGCCTCAACTTTAAACCGCCAATGTCATGCAGGGTGATTACCAAACCGAGACTTGAAATTTGAATGATAAGCATATTCTCATCAGTTTTGAACTTTAGAAGCCTTCAAAAGCAGGAAATTTGAAATCCAACAAATATTTTCCCACATTCACTTCTCTTCCAAATTGACCTTGATCAGTCAAGGAGGGGTTATCTTCCAAACACGGATAAAAGCATCCTCACCTGAGCTAACCAAACTATACTCATCGGTGAATGTTAACCCATAAACCCCACCTAAATGAGCACCCTTTATGGTAATTCTACCAGATGCGGGCTGATCAACTTCATATATGATGACACACATGTCAAGCGATCCTGTGGCAATCCTACGGCTATCAGGTGACCATGCAAGACAGTTTATCCTAGCAGTATGATACAACATGTTCTTAAGCTTCACCTGAAAACAAAAAAAAAAAGTAAGTGTTGAAACAGTTAAACAAGTAATGCCACAAAAAATTACTTCTTACACATCCAAAAGCAAAATAAGCACATTTAAATGTAATACTTTGGCTATCAAAGTTGCACTTACCTCACGGGAGGCACGGTCCCACACTATAGCTTCTCGGTTGAGATCCCCTGATGCAAACATTGAAACATCTGGAGAATAACGTATGACACTAATAGCACCCCTATGTTTCTCAAGGACAGCCTCTTCTACAAGAGTATCACCGGAAATAGAATATATGTGTAATTTACCATCCTGTCCACCGATAATGGCTTCACTTCCATCAGGTGAGACAGCAGATGCAGTCACAACAAACCCCAGATTAATGGTTGACACAATTTTTGTACCGCGCAGCATGACAACTCCAGAATCAATTGAAACTAGAGCTAGTTCAGGAGAACGAAGTGCAACACTCAAGTCCTTTGGTTGACTTCCTATATCAATTGCCTCTGCATCTCCACACTGATCCCCATGTAAAGAAACTCGCCTTATCTGGTTGTCAAAAGAGAAAGAAAGAGGGGCAATCAGAGGAAGAAACCCATGCATTGAAATTTCATACACCCAAAAAGACTATGAAGGAAAGAACTATGTCACTATTGCTGCATGGCTTTCTAACAACACTAAAACAGGTATGAAGATATCATACTGTAAAGAATAAACAATGATTTCTTAAATCCCTTACCAGGAACAATAGATAGACAGCACAAAAGATTATCAGTAAGCAAAGTTCATCGTTCCAGGTAACGCCAAGAAAAAATAAACTAAGATTACAAGAATATTAATTGAAAAACTATAACACCTCCACTTAGTAAAGCAATTGTTAATGTTACCATTTACCAAGTTCAGTTGACCACAATGGGGAAAATATGGTCCTTACATCATCAGTGGATCATAAGAAACAAACAAATACATTGGAAAGTAACAACAGCCTTCAATTTAAGACCAGAGTACCAAACTGATGAAGTAACTGGGCCTAAGCTTTTACAAAGGAACTCAACGAGAGCCTCAGGCTCCTCACAGAAAGATATTTTCCATAAGCAACGTGACTATCCAAGCATGCCCTTCGTACCCTTGTCTTCCTCCCTATATTTTCAGCTTTGGCCCTAACCAATTTGCCAAGTCAGTGAGTGTAACTAATTCTCCTATCTACTCCCAATTATTGCCTTCAGGAACAAATTTCCCAAATCAAAGGCTTCTTTGTACCTGGTGCCAAATTCAATAATAGTTCCAAGTCCCATTCCAACTATTTTCTAATCCAGCCCCATATCCTGTCAGAAACTTTACTACCACTATGGATAATGCCATATGAATAATTTATTTCAACACATAAAAAACATTATTTAAATGTAAATGACAAGCATAGCAGATTTTTTAATCAATGGAGGAGATGGAAATTGAGCAAACTGTAGCATAATTATTATCATTCATATCAGCGAAGAATATAAACAAAACATTCACCTTATTATCAAATCCAGATGTAACAATCTCTTCTTCTACAGCTACTAAGCATTTGATTTGAGAACCTTCCTTCCTTTGTACTTTTCCACTATATCCAATCCCTTGAATCCACTTAACTATTAAGCCATCGTAACTGCTAGACAAGAGCACTTTAGGGTTACTGCTAAGAATAGATAAGGAGGAAACATTTTTCATATGTCCAGAAAATGCTGTCGGGGCTTTATCAAGATCGCTTGCTAAAAATATGGATATTATCCCACCCAGAGAAACAGTGACCAGATAATCATTCAACCATAGGCACCCCACTAGCATATCTTCAACTCCACCAGTGCCAGGACAAGTTAAAGTTTTCTTCACCTTTCCGATATTGTCCTCTGATATGTCCCATACTTTTGCAGACTTGTCAGCAGACACAGTCAGCACCTATAGACAGCATTACAACCGTAGATCAGAGTGTTATTACTTAAAATGTGCATTGCAGACTTGCAGTGAAAAGGAGAAAAGACACTTGCACAAAAACAGACAAGTAAAAAGAAATGGAGGAAAAACCGAAAAATTCTGCAAAATACAGCAGTTTGCTTATTTACATGCTCAAAAATTTACCTAGCCCAACATTGAACTATGCAAATTGTATCTAACATGCCTTAAGGTATCTAGCAACAGTACAAGCAATCAAAACATGTATGACAAGACAACAACAAGAAGTAAATTGCAAAAGCTTAATGCTTTTATAAATTCAAACATACGCTTAAAATTTAACGTCTATACATATGAAATCCTTCTACCTAAGATGGATTTTTTTTTTTTTTTTCATAAAAGACGAGATAACAAAATAAACTCTAACAAAAAACGTGCATCAAAGGCATCACTTAAAGAACATCAGGGAAAAATGAAATGTATGTCTGGCTATCAAAAGTAAAAGAAAATTAACTTTCCATTTGTCACTTCATGTGTCTTACTTTATCGTATGTTTATAAGTTTACTCAGTATTAAAAAGAAGTGACTATAACAAAAATGTTATACAAACGTAGCAAAGTTTGAAGTTTTGCAATAAGTTAATTTTATAAAGAAAAGAAAGGGTTCAATCATTATGTATTCGGGAGAGGTGAAAAGAAGATATCAACTGGGAAAATGGGGTCAGTATGATAGATACCCCTTAGTTAAAAAAGAGTAGTTTGTTTGATTTTTTGGTTAAAGAAACGAGGTTTGCTGGCTATAAATAACATGGTAGGTAGGTTAAGAGGAAGTTATCTTGTTATCTGAGAGAAAATTGGAAGGTGCTACAGCCTTTTATCTTTTGAATTGAGGTTTACCCTATTTCTACTCAATAAGACACCAAATTTCCATCAAAGTACTTAAGGGAATAAGGGTCTTGCCATAAATACTCAGAAGTTAACTCACCTGTTTTCCATCAGGACTCCAGCTAACAGCATAAATACTTCCAGTATGCCCACCTTCAGAAGACAACTCACCAATCTTCTCTGCACTTTTTCCATCGAATATCAACCCTCTTTTGTCAGAACTTACACTTATAAATTTACTGCCATCTGGAGAATATCTTACACAATTCACAAAATTTGTATGATCCCTGTACATACCCGATTATCACGATATCAGTTCCAAAGACAAGAACAAACCAAAAGAGACGCACCACAAATGTCACAAAAATAAAATCCTCAGAGAAAATCAGGTCTAAATGATCATACATTTACAAATAATAGCAATATCCAACAGTTGCGATTCCATCTAAAAACCCTTTAAAGTAGCAAATGCTTTCATGTTTTTCAAAAGAAGGACTAGAGCACAGAAACTACTTTAAGAGAAACACTGTTCTCAGCTGTATCAAAAGATCATATTTATACACAAATGCACACCGTAAGTGATGCCTAAAATACCATTTTGTAGAGTTTATTTTCTCATAGTAATACACAACACATACCTGTGAGATAGCTTAAATCTAAAAGGAGGTCCCTCATAAAAGTTAACGAGAAAATCCTCTCCACAGGTAACAACACGAAAAGGTCTCGTGGGTTTATATGCACAACTCAAAACCCGGCGCGAGTGACCGTCAAATTCTCCAACATTAGTCCCCGAATCCCACCTTCATCGCACAGTAAACAACATTATCAACAAAAGAGATCTTAAAGTCAAACCAAGTCAAACAGAATAGATCACAAGCTTCGAGAAGGTTCTAGAAGTTTGTTGGGAGAACTAACATGAAAGCGCGGACGAAGGACTTCCCTTTGCCTTCGCCGCAGGCAACGATTCGGAGGCCGTCCGGAGACCACTGAAGGTCGTCGATGCGACCGGAGAGGACTCTGAACTCCTTCTTCAAAACGAAGTCGTTTCGCGTGCCCCAGATCCTGACGGTGCCGGAGGCGTCGGCAGAGGCGACCCACTCGCCGTTGGGGGAGAAGCGCGCGACGGTGGCGGGGTAGGCATGTTCCCCGTAGACGGAGACGTTAAGGGGGTTCTGGAGGCTCATGATGACCACCGATCTGGCGTTGGTGTAGACGATGGAGTTGGACTTGGCGTCGCCGGAGATCAGAATCCCACGGCCGCGCTCCGTCGTGGGCATGCACGCGTACGTCTCCTTCAGCTCGTGGCTCATCTTGTCTTCTCAGAGATTACTTTAAGGTTTCAGTTTGAGTCACAGTGAAACACAGAGAGAGCGTTGCAGAGCACGATGTTGTAACCGACCAAGCTCTGTTTCAACAACAAAACTGAGACATACCACTGATGTCTTCACTCGTCTTTTAAACTTCTTATGTTAATAATTACAGCAATTAAATAAATATTTATTCATGAATCCAAATTTCAGATCATAGAAGGTAATGTTTATATTTTAGTTTATTATTTCTTCAACAGGAGAATTTAGTTTATTAAATTTATTATGGAGCAAATAAACTATATTTTTCTAATTACTATCTTATAAAGGAAGATCACAATTTTTGTATTAATTGTTTTAGAAATTATATTCAAGATGATTTTTTTTAACAATATATGAACTAATTCTGATATTAACAAGGTTGATTAGAAAAGTCTAATTTTTTCTACTTAAAATCCTAGATTAGCCTTGGAAAATATGTTTTACGTTTATGAAGAAAAAATGTTATATTTAGATAAACAAATAAACCCTTATAAGAAGAAAATAAGAAAAAGAGAATTACTTAATCTTCGTAAATTGGAATAAACTTGCATATAACTCAGCAGTGTCAAGTTTACTTGCATTAAGATAAAATGAAACAACTTTTTATTAACAAATTAATATGATATTGTTATAATATGAATTTCATGTTCAAGTTTAGTCTCCTAATTCGATAAATAATTAAAACATTTTTATGAAAATAACTGTATGTATTTAATTATTAAAGGATATCCACTTTCTTAGTAGATAATAAAGTTTATCAAACCAACCTGTTGGGTTATTCCACCAAAAAGTAAAGTTGAGATGAGTCTAATTCATTTTGTCCCTCTAAGGCTGTTTATCATATCGATTTCATATTTGTTCTTCAATAACTTTTATTACTCATCAGCGTAAACTTTTAACTAATAAAAAATATTAATTTTTTTTTCAACATTTTGGGTTTTCTTATGGTAAATAACATTCGATTTTAAGTATAGTCTGTTTATGCTTTCTTATTTATTTTAAAGTACTTTAAATTAACTAAAACATAAAATGGGAGAATATATCGCTTGACATAGTATACTCCTATATTGTTTTGTTTTGAAGATTTGTGCATTGTTTCTTAAAATTTTGATTTAGTTGCAAATATAATTTTATGTTAAATTTGATCGAAAAAACAAAAAGAAATTAAAATACATAAGACGTATAAAGAAAAACTACGTCAAGTTGTCTAATAACTCTAATCAAGTTCACAATATAACAAAATCTTACAAACACATAATCAATACAATATATATACAAGAAACCAATTCTTGAACTCTATAGATTAAATTTCTCCTTTACTAACATCTTGATATCACAGTGAATCTGGAAACAATCCATAACAACAGATACAAAATAACGGAACAACTTCACTCAAAACAAGGTAAGCACATAGAAAAGACTAATCGAAACAATGTAAGCACATCAGAAAAGACTAATCGAAACAATGATTTCATAATGATTCAGAGAAAGCTCCAATAAAGTTTTTTCAACTCAAGGTGAACTCTCTTAATATAGTATTGAAAAAAAAAATGATTTTAAGTTAAGTTTTAATATCGTGTTGACAGAATTTAAGATGCCAGAGTTATATATATTTTAGATTGATTTTAAACTGAGTTTTAATTAATGATTAAAACTTAATCTGTTAAAACGTTAAAAAAATTTAAGATGAGAGAGTTACACAAATTTAAAACTGTCAATATTAAAAAAGTTTAAGATAAAAGAATTATATAGATTTTAAATTGTTGATTTGAAAAGGATTAAAACTTAATATATTAATGTCACAAAAAATTAAAATATTATTTCAACATATTAAAATACAATAGTTCAAAATATTTTAAAATTTTAAGATAGTTTTATATATTAAAACCATATTAAAACAAAAAGGTCTAAACTACTCACGATTCCGAGTAATTTTAACTATTAAAGGGATAATCTAATTGATTAAAATTTATTTTGTAATTTTTTTACCTTCAAATAAGAATATTTTTAACAAATTAAAAACATCTTTTAATTAATTAAAAATATTCTATCACCAACACACAAGTTATTAAATGTTTTGGAAAAGCCTTCTAAGAGTATTGTAAAATCAAATCACTGTAGAAAAACTTACACGTAATTCTAATCAATATAACACACTCTTTAAACACATTTAAGTCTTTAATCTTCAAAAATTACTCTTCAATCATCAAAGCAGATATTAGATTCATCAAATATAATACAAATTCAACAATTAATTTATATTTAATCATATAAAACAAGTTATATATATATATATATATATATATATATATATATATATATATATATATAAACATATTTATTTATTTTATCAACAATAAACAATAAATTAAATAAAGATACTTAATGGATCTCAAAACTTATACAAAAATAAAAGTTGTTCATCAATTTTCAAAATTATACATAATATTTTAAAACCAGACTTAGTATAAATATATCATAATTATAACTTGATTAAATAAACAATTCGTCTTAAGGCCAATCATCCTAAAACTGATCAACGTAATATAGGTGACAACTCTAGGTTGATCTTCCAAAATTTGATCATAATCAATTCCACACTTTTTTTTTAAAAATAATCATCCCAAAGTCAATTACTATAATGTAGACAATATTTGCCTTAACGTGATTATCCTCTCTAAAATTAAAATTGATATTCATGAGTTAAACTAATCGTCTTAAATTTGATTTCTCCTTAATAACTACTTCTACACTTCTTTTTCAAAGTCTATCAATTTTCAAAGTCTATCAATACAAATGTATTTATTAAAAAATATTTTTTAAATAGCCATGTTTAGATCAATTAAAATGAAATAAGACATGTGATTGCAAACTATTTAAATATATTTTATCCGTATATATATATATATATATATATATATATATATATATATATATATATATATATATATATATATATATATACTAAAAATCAGAATAATATAACAAAATTAAGCATTATCAACTCCACACTCATGCTGGACACCAGTTATTACACCTGTAAAAATTTAAAACAGTGGTTTGAGATAGTAAAGAAGAATTCAATTTGAGCTAGTAGTAAATTAAATCAAATTATTTTATTAAAATTAAAATTAAGAAGGATATTAAAAGGAAGAATAAAAATAACAAGCATATATTTTTATATAACCATTCTAATTAATTTTGTCATTATTTCCAGTGACAACTCTTGAGAAAGAAAGAAAAGAAAAAAAAAAATATTATTTTTCAAGGGGTTTTAAAAACAAGTTGTGAAGTAAACATGCACTAGGTAGGTGTGACATTTGACATCAATGTCACCATAAAACTCCAATTTTGCTTGCAACTTTCTGAAAGTTAAAAAAGTTTTTAAGAATAATTTGATAGCATTATTCTTAAACAATTTGGTAGGCTATCTAGTTGGTGGATGTGGTTTCATTTACTCTTCAACGTCTTGAAATTCTTGTATCTACCCCTTTTTCTCTCTGCCAATATTGTGTACATGTTCAAATCTCTATGCTTGATACCTGAAAGTCAAGGTTGCTGGTTAGTCGATCTGCTACATGTTTCACTGCAATCACTCTCCTATTTATACACATGGCCATGCCAAACCTAATTACCACCTTCCTCTTCTCTCTGTGCTTCCACCTTTTCCAATACTCTTCTTCACCTTAATATTGATACCATGAAAGAAGCAACTGTGGTGAGTGGTTTTCATGCTTTCCTTTGTCAAGTGAACACTCTCTTGCTAGATTAATCTTTATCTCGTTGTCTGTTCGACCTTGAGTCCATATATAGGTATATATAACTTCTTATTTTTGTTTTTCACGACCATCCTTGTTGCAAAAAAAGTATTATGTGCAATTATCTTTCACTATCTTTTATTATACTGCAACTACTAGGTCATAATTTCTTTTGTTTTCTTCAAGAGAAGTGACTGAGAGAATTTTCTGATGCTTTGAGTTGGTTTTTAATATATTTTTCATCCCTCAGTGAGAACACAACATTATATGAAATATTATCTTTCTAAGGTACATGATCTTTTGTCTGATAAAACGCAAAAAAACATGCTGAAAAAGTTCTTTTGGGGTTACATGAAACGTTGAACTTTTTTCTCTGAGTTATGGTATGTATTCTCAAGGTCGGAAAGACAGCGAAATAGAGTTTCTAGCAAGACGTGTTTGCTTCACAATGTTTAGCATGAAAATCTTTTGCTCTCATCATTCATCTATAGAGTACTGCTGCTGTTGTTTAGTATCTACTCATGGGTACGTTGAATCTAACTCTCTTCCTTTCTCTTTAGAGATATCTCTCAAAGAAACAATTTTTTACAAATCTCTCAAAGAAGTCTTATATATATATATAGATCAAGGAAACCTTCAATATAGAAAAGTTAGGGTTTAAATCATGAATTAGCTATAAGATCTATATACCAATGGGAGATAACAATTTCATGTTTAAGAGAAAGAAGTCCTATTGGGTTTGAAAGAATGCAGTACCGAGATATTGTGTAGCATTTATTGGATAAATATAAACCTTAAAAAAATTAAATGAGGGTTTCACAAAGATCAAGATGTTTTGTATGAAAGGGTGATACACCAAATTGTGACAAAAACTGTATACAATAAACTCATTCTTAATTTCTGTCAAATTCATATTTATTAATTTTTAAATTACAATGTCCTATAAAAAAATGTTGACAATTGACACGTTTCTCCTTACATTTCGTATTGTGCATGTGTTTTTTTGGAACCAAAATACCCTTCCGCCATGTTTAGAAAGCACTTAAAAAGACCAGTGAACTAGTTTAGATGTGTCTGTGTTACTATCTACTTTAGGATTCATTTGCTGATGTTTTGGACGCAATTAAAGGTTTTTTTTTTTTTTTTTTTTTTTTT
>Ga0209489_108019_pt1 | contig 14973 bp, 5 predicted proteins | sample SiratrowhiteBW_FD_187527 | JGI IMG/M metagenome (GOLD analysis project Ga0209489, IMG submission 187527) | Root nodule microbial communities of legume samples collected from California, USA - Siratro white BW (SPAdes) (version 2) | ecosystem: Host-associated > Plants > Roots > Nodule | place: USA... | reverse complement strand
TATATATATATATATATATATATATATATATATATATATATATATATATATATATATATATATATATATATTAGGTTATTCGATATGAGGAGAGAACATTATCATCGGAGCTTACTCAATTATGTTTTCTAAAAAATGTTAAGAAAATTTAAGTTTATGTCTTATTATTTAACTAATATTATTTTATAAATTTCATCACTCATTTGGCTTACACATTTTATCATAATTTTTTTCATTTGGCTTACACATTTTATCATAATTTTCTTCCTATACTTCAGTGATAAGTTAATAAATACTGTTTATTTAATAATATATTCTAACAAATCTAAAAGTACTCTTACTTTGGAATAACTATACTGCTAAAATCCAAAAATATCAATATATATATATAGATATATATATAAAATTATTAAATATGAATTTCTAAAATCAATAATAATAATAATAATAATAATAATAAATATTTAATAAAATTATTAATATAACAATTATTTTTAAAAATAAAACAATAATAATAAAATAAATATAAATATAATAATTAATAAAATGAAATAATAATAGTTAAAAGTAAGAATAATAAGAAAATAAATATAAAAATTATTATACTAATAAAATAAATATTTAATATTTAATTATTTATAATAATAGAGATAATTTAATTATTTATAGATATATTATTTTCAACTAATAGTAATAAAATTTAAAATAATAATAGATTATTAAATAATAATTATAAAAAATATTAAAAATAATAATTTATAGAATAATAATAATTCATCAATCACACTTAATAAATTAATTATACTTCATTTTAAATTAACTTTAATTAATGATAAGGATAAACTTATAATCTTACAATTTTATCTATCGAAGAAAATTATTTTATAAATCATATTCATCATATCACTCACAAACTTTCTTACTCAAAACTCACAATTGTTTCATTAATCTATACAATTCAACTTTCTAAACAGTTTCATCACAAATTAACTCCCTCAAATTTCTTTAAGAGTATCTTGGGATTGAAATATGAATTTGAGACAATGGAAAAAAGTGAATTTGAGGTGAAAGTATGCGTGTTTGAATAGAGAGAAAGAGAATAAGAAAAAAATTTTAAAAATTTGTGAGTGATGTGATATGTATAATTGATAAAATCAATTTTGCAATAGATAAAATAAGATTAGGTATAATTTATAAAATAAAATTAAAGTTAAAAATAAATTATTATTGCTAATATCATAACTTTTATTTTATAAATTTATTTTAATTTTATTATTATTTTATTATTGTAATTAATAGTTAGGATTTTATTATTATTTTAAATTTTTATCATTAATATTATTAGTATTTAATTTTTAAAATTATCTTATTTTTCTTATTATTTTATAATTTATTATTAATAATTGTTAACTTTTAATTTTATTAATATTTATAATTTTATCAAATTTGTTTATTTATTTAGCATAAAACATATATTAAAAAAATATTTATTATCCTTTAATTTTATTAATTATTTTAATATTCTTATTTTAATATAGATTTAATTATTATATATATTTTAATTATTTATTGTTTTAAAATAAAATAATAAATATTTATTATATTTTATTTAATTGTAATTAAATTAATTTTTATTTAGTTATAAAAGTAATTTTTTTTTGCAAATCTCTTATTCTAGCATGTGGAAAGTTTAAAGCAAAATATTTTTTTAGTAAAGTTTAATTTCGTTTTGCGTATTTTATTAATTTCCTTTTATTTCCGTGTTTGAGACAAATGTTTACGCCAAACAATGTATTAAATTTTTTATTCATTTTAAAAAGTGTTATATATTATGGTAAAAGTAAGTATTATAAACTTTTTAACTTAATTTTAAAATATATTTTTACGATAAACAAATATTTATGGTGAACTTTTAAGTTAGTGCATTTTATATATCTAAAAATACTTTGACGGTAAATTTTAGTTGTATGGAATTAAGATTTAACAAACATATATGCATACATATATATATATATATATATACATATATATATATATATATATATATATATATATATATATATATATATATATATATATATATATATATATAAATAAAATTTGAATATTTGTCATGCACAAAATGAAGAGTTTTTTTTTTATATAATTGAAAATTATAACGAAACAATATTTGAGAAATATGTATACGTGCTTAACATGCATAATGTATAAATTGATTCATTTGAGCAAGTACGTTAGTTGATTAAAATATGACATTTGTTGTTGTAGGTGAATATTTTGCATGGAGAAATCCTGAAGACGAGGAGTGTAGAATTGTGGATGAACATTAGCAAGAATGTATGAGTTTGAATCTTGTAAAGTTATATCGTGAATACTTTTTCTCTTCCTCTACGATGACAACATCTTCTTACGTTTGAAATATTTTTGGGCGTGACTAGCCAATTGAGACGGTGTTCTGGTTACAACAATTTCTTCTGAAATCTTTTTCCAATTTACTCCATACATTTCGAGGCCAACAAGAAACAACTTGCGAACAAAAAAAAACATACAAAATCTTAATACCTAAACGTAAAGTTATAAATTAAAAATGAAAATAAATAAAACAATAAGATCTACTTGTGTTCTTGAACGCTCCAAGTCTTCCTTGGTTTGCGTTGTCTAAGCGGTGCCACCGGAGAATCATTGTTCTGGTCTTTGGGGTTTGGTGATATTTTTAGCAACATTATCATATTAAGCTTTCCTAATTTCATCACCTGTCCGATCACACCAAGGTTTATCAACATATTCATTATCAACAAGCTTTTTAGGAACATACAGTCCATTTACAATGGCATCCCACACACCGCAATCAATAGATTCAATAAAAATCCTCAAACTTTCCAAAATTGATAGTTCAATCCACAAAACATAGGTGGCCTATGAATGGAAGCACCCCCAGCAAAAGGAAGTTTATTTTCGGCCATTTCGGATCACTTGAATAACTTTCAAGAACCTGCTCTAGATACTAGTTGTTGAAAATAAGATGGCCAATGTTCAAGAGGGGGTGAATTGAACAATTTAAAACTTTTTGAAAACTTAAAAGTTTGAATGAGTATTCTTATCAAACTATGATTGCAATGTAAGATGTACACAAAACAATATATTCAAACAGATTTTAGCAAACTGTAATTTTAATACGGCAGCAATAGACACTAATTTTTTTATCAGATATAAATTTTGCTAAAGACAAGATTACCACAAACCAAATTGATACAATCAGCCAATGATTAGACAAAGTAGCAAACTAGGTACTTTTCAAGATTAATGAAAATGAACAAGCAACTCAGATTATACAATGGTCAATCAACAAATTCAAGGTTACAGCAATATTGAACCAGTGTAGGTTTTACAGCAGTTAAACCAATGTTGCAACAAAGAAAATTTTCCACTTACTTTTCAAGTTACTGATTTTTGATTACAGATTCAATTCTTCAGTATCAAAAACAAGTTTCTATCTAAAGAATTATTAGAATTAGGAAAAATCAGTTTTATAGTACTACACAACAGTTCTTCAATTTAATTCCAATTTACAGTTCAAGGATGAATCTAATATGCTCAAAGAAACACAAGACAATATGATTGATAATCCACATTTGACAATCTTTAGTAAGAAAAAAAAATTTAATCAATTTAATTCCAATTTACAGTTCAAGGATGAATCTAATATGCTCAAAGAAACACAAGACAATATGATTGATAATCCACATTTGACAATCTTTAGTAAGAAAAAAAAATTTAATCCTTAAGATGGATTTTAGCCAATTAAAGAAACAACCCGAATGTCAATTTTTAAGTCTGTCCATAATTTCAACAGATTGTTCTTTAGGTTTAACAGATTGTTCTTAGTGGTAGAATACAAATTTACACAACTACAGAACGAAATTTAGAAGAGTGAGGGAGCAGAGAATTACACAAATGTTTTTATCCTGGTTCACCCAACCACTTGGGCTACGTCCAGTCTCTTGCAACCACTTGCAAGGATTTCCACTTATTCAATTGCAGTTTACAAACAAATCACACAAGAACCAATCTTGAACCTACAAAATTATCTTCTACCCCCTTGTGCAGTTCCCACCACACAAGATGCACACACACAGTGCAATCACAGTACACCACTGCAGATTTGAATGCAACACAACAATACAATAATTGAATTACAAATTTCCCCCAATTCCAATGCCTAATCTCCCTACTAAGCAAACCTAATTGAGAAACTACCCAACACACAATACAATTCGAAAATTCATAAACACAGTAGCCAATTACAATAAAAAACACCAAGAAAGAATACTTATGTTCCCCAAATGAAGCTGCCAAGCACAATCTGCCAAAATCACGCCATGCTCTTATTCAAGTGTTGAGAATCTTGATTCCTTTTTGAAAATCGATTGAAAATTCTTCTTCTCGGTGTATGCTTCTCTCAAGGAAAGGTTTCCCCAAATTTTTGAAAAACAGTTCTCTCGAAAACCTAATTTTCTCTCTTGGTCATCTTTTCAAAACACGGGCTATTGGATTTTTTTTTTAAAAAATGCGCCAGCCCAAAAACGCACCAGCCCAAAAACGCACCAGCCCAAATCTGTCAAGAAATTTTAACAAGTTGATTTTGAAATATAACCAGTTGAATTTTGACTATGCAGCACACTTAAAAAAATTAATAATTTTTTTAAAAATCCAATTTTTTCATATAAACTTGATTAAGAGCAATGCGAGTTATTGACATATTGACACAACCAGATGCATGATACTATAAACCTAAAATTGTACCTACCCAAACTTAGATTATAAATCTTCAAGTAATTTCTTCAACAAATTCTTCTATTTTCTTCATCATATGATTGATAAAATAATTTTCTTCAATAAATAAAATTGTAAGAATATAAGTTTATCCTTATCATTAATTAAAGTTAATTTAAAATGAAGAATAATTAATTTGTTAAGTGTGATTGATTAATTATTGTTATTCTATAAATATATTATTTTTAATGTTTTTTTATAATTATTATTTAATAATCTATTATTATTTTAAATTGTATTACTATTAGTTGAAACTAATATATTTATAAATAATTAAATTATCGCTATTATTATATATAATTCAATATTAAATTTTTATTTTATTAGTATTATGATTTTTATATTTATTTTCTTATTATTCTTACTTTTAACTATTATGATTTCATTTTATTAATATTATTATATTTATTTTTATATTTATTATTATTATTATTATTATTATTATTCTTATTCTTATTTTTAACTATTATTATTGTTATTGTTTTATTTTTAAAAATAATTATTTTATTAATAATTTTATTTAATATTTATTATTATTATTATTGATTTTAGAAAGACATATTTAATATATATATTGATATATTTGGATTTTAGCAGTTTAGTTATTCCAAAGTGAGAGTACTTCTACATAGAATATATTATTAAATAAGTAGTGTTTATTAACTTATCACTGAAGTATAGGAAAAAAATTATGATAAATGTGTAAGCCAAATGAGTGATGAAATTTATAAAATAATAATAGTTAAATAATAAGACATAAAATTAAATTTTCTTACCATTTTTTTGAAAACATAACTGTGTAAGTTTCTTTGATAATGTTCTCTCCTCATATCAAATAACCTAATATATATATATATATATCGAAATAATATTTTTAGGATTTTTTAATATTTTATATTTATTACATGTTATTTTTAATATTTTATTTTAAAGTAAATATAATTATTTTTCAAAAACTAATAATACTAGAATAACATCTTATCATATTAACAATTATTTATTATAATTTTAAATCAAAATAGATTGTTAATAAATAGTTACTTCTTCTAAATTCTTTTATCATAATATAGATTTAAAGTTAATTGTTTATATTTATAATAAATTTTAATTATATAAAATAAGATATACTAAATAACTCAAAAGCTTAATTGCATGGCAAGCTTGATTAATGTTATAACGTAATAAAATTTGTTATAAAGTATATTACAAATAATAATAAAGTTGTTATAAGAGATTGCATCATATATTTAAGTATATTTACAAATAATAATAAAGTTGTTATAAGAGATTACATCATATATTTAAGTATATTACAAATAATAATAAAGTTGTTATAAGAGATACTTACCTCATCACTCAATCTTGATGGATTTTTCAGGGTCTCACAGTGCACATCAGCCAAAGTGATATGGGATCCTTGAAGTTACACATGAGGGAACGAGTGATTTAAAAAGGGCAAGAAAGCCTCCTTGAAGCAAAAGTATGAGCTTTTTCGGATGAAACCAGGGGAAACTATCTTTGATGTACAAAAGAGATTCACACATTGTCAACCACCTAATCGGTCTGGGCAAAGTATTTGATAAAGAGGAGCTCAACATCAAAATTCTGAAATGCTTAGACAGAAATTGGTAAGCAAAGGTTACTGCCATCTCAAAAACACGAGATCTCACTACTCTGACCACTGCTAATAGACTGAATGAACAAGAGCAAGGGGAAAGAAAACAGAAAGGAATAGCTTTTAAATCTGCTGTACAAAGAGAAGACAGTGATGATGAAAATTCCAGCAGCTGAAACTAAGACATTAACACTGTTGACCCGAAAGTTTAGCAAGTTATTAAAGAAGAAGGGCAAAAAGAAAAGTCAACCATTCAAGAGTGTCGCAACCCCGATCACGACGGGGTAATCTTAAATTTCTTTTTAAAAAATATTTCAATTGATAAATGGAGTCGCCACTGTAGCTTCTTATGGGAAACTATAGAAAAACCACAAAAGAAAAAAAAAAAACCTACGAACCAGATTCAAGATTCGGGAGTCAGTTACGTGTGGGAAAGGTGTCAGCACCCCCGCAACGCCCGTCCTAAGATGGTACCTTTAATTAAATGAATAGAAATAAGTGCGGTTTTACAAAATGTTATTTTTCCTAAAAAATAATAATTACAGCAACTACAAATAAATATATATTTACAAAAAATTGAAGACAAAGAATGAACAATAAACAAACATAATAATAACAAAGACAAATTTTTATTTTTTAATTTGTTGAACCGACAAGGATTGACCTTGGTACTACGTATTTACAAAGCAAAATTAGGGATCACGTATTTCTAATTTGAAATTGGTTTGTTGTGATTTTTAGCATTTATTTTTTTATTTTTTATTTTAACAAATTCATTTTTTATTAAGAACTATTTTTGGTTTTCTGAAAAAAACTGTTTTATACTTTTTTTATGTTTTATTAAAACTGTTTTATGCATTTTATTTTCTTAAAGTTAAATATTTTTATTATTTTTTTAAAAATGTTTTTATCTTTAATTATTTTCAAAACTGTTTTTGAATCAAAATCTAGTTTTTAAAAGTTTATGTTTTTCTATTATTAATTTAGAAAAATGTTTTGTATATTGTTTTATGTTTTTAAACATTATAAATAGTAATTAAAGAAACTAATTGAATTAGCTCAAAATAAAATAAAAATATATCTATTTTAAGAACTAACATTTTAAATTTATGGTTTGAGAGAAAATAAAAATATGAAAATAATAATAAAAAAAATTAAAAAGAGTTAAGTCATCCTACTACACCCTTATCCCTAATATTACATGCATTTGTCACTTTATTATTTTTATACTAAACTTTCACCTTATTATTTATTATTTTGTATTTACACTTATCTTCAAAAAGAACTAATTAATGGAATAAAATAAAAATTATCTTTATTCTTATGAAAAAAAACAAAACGAAAGTGTCAAAAATGGGTCTAGCATGTGGCACCCCATTTAGCCATAATTTCCTTTACCCCATTTTAGAATTAGGAGCCATTAGGTACGTAATGCAGCCCTTCATCCATCCACACTCACCTGGCACCTTAGCCTTATTATTCACGCTTTCAGTTACTCTTTTTTTTACCACATTCTAATGTTTCACTCCTCCAATATGTCGTGCCTTAATTCTAAAAGTGCCACGCCCAAACCTTTTCCCTTGTGGCAGACTTTAACCTAATCAAATTAAGTTTAGTAGCATCGGCACCACTTCACATCGACGGTGTTTGGAAGAAAGAAAACAGAGGTGCGTCGGCGGCACTCCCTTTCTCTAATTTTTTCTTTTGAGTTTTCATTGATGTGGGACAAGCGCGCAGAAGCGGTGGCCGCATAAAGGTGGGTGCTATACCACGGTGATTCGCCGACGGTGTCACAATCTTCACCCTGCGCTCGAGACCAATAGGCATTTGAAGGCGGTTTGGCTTTGATTTGCTATTTGGATCGAAGTTGATTAAGGTTATTTGCTTATGTAGGGTCTTTAAATTGAATTTTTGTTTGGTTATGTGTCGCGGGTATTGCGATTTCAGTCTTGGATTGAATGAATTTTTAAATTTTGAATGTGTTTTATATTTGGTTTTGGGGTACTGGATACTAGTAGCTTATAGATGTTTTAGGATTCTCTGAGTATATGTACTTCTAATCTCAGCTAAGGATTAAGCGGGTTTTGGGTTTTTGATTTGGGATTTTTTTTTAGATTGGCCTTCGGGATCGAATGTATCTCAAGGTTTCTAAAGGTAATTTGAAACTATCTGGCTATTCTGGATATGTTGGTAATTAGATGTTTAGTCTGGGTGTTGGTTTCGAGTCTGTGTTTGGGTGTTTAGGTTTATCTGAGTATTTGTTTCTCGGCTTAGCATTGTTTTTGGATTTTCTGGGTATCGGATTTGATTTTGAAAGCCTAGTTTTGAATTTTTTCTTCCTTGTATTTTGGTATCGAATTTTGAAACTTTTCTGAATGTAGGACATTCTAAAATTTGGTATTTTGATTTTCTGTTAATTTATGTTTTGCTAAAATTTTCGAAAATGAATTGAATTTAATCCTGGATCAGTTGGATTGCTATGGCTATTTTTCTAGTCTTTTACCACTGAAATCAGATTCTAGTTTATGATCTCAACTTTGATTAGGTTTATGGTATTGGAATTGGTTTCTGAAATTTTGGGTTTTTTCTATATTTCTTTTCTGGTTTTGGCATTGGTATGACCGAGACCATGCAAGAGGCAGCAGTCTCATATCAGAAGGTACCAGGAGGTGTGTTTCTAGAGACAATCTTCTCTCATATGAGTTTGGATAAATAAATGTGCTCAAGCAGCATCTATGCGGGTATAATTTGTATGTAATGCAATTCATTTTCCATTATCCAATAAATATAAGAACTAATCAAATATTATTTTAGGTTATGAAGATTATACATTGATACTAGATGTTTGAAATCAAGCAGAGACAAAACAAACACATATATCACAGAGCAGCAAACATCATCATAAACAAATGTTACGTACCCGTTGAAGATTCTCAACACTTGAGTTTCAATCCCTTTTGCTCCCTCCACAATTCAGCTTCTCCAATTCTTTGCAAGAGAAAATTATATCTCTTTGGAAGAGAAAATTATATCTTTTTTTGGACTGTACCCCTATTCTCTCTTCTTAAATTTTTTTGTTAACCCCTTCATCTTCCTCTGTACTACTCTCAATCATTATTCTTAATTAAGAATCAATTATTCTCATCTTCTTTGTATTAACTCCCTTTTGTTTAAGACTATATGGTTACATTTTATGAAGAAAAGGAAAAGGGCAATAAAAAAAATGAATAGTCACTGAAGATGAATAGTCACTAAAAGTATGAATGTAGGAAGGCTATGGGAGTTAAATGTCAAAAGCATGATTACTACAATAGTCACTGAACGTATAAATGTAGGAAGGCTATGGGAGTTAAATGTCAAAAGCATGATTACTAGAATAGTATAGTCACTGAACGTATGAATGTAGGAAGGCTATGGAAGTTAAATGTCAAAAGCATGATTACTAGTTAAATGTCAAAAGCATGATTACTAAATGTGATAAGCGTGGGAATGCAAAAAGCTGAAAACAACACATTTGTAATTCTTAATCAAAATTTTTAATCATGAGAAATAAAATTTGTCAGGCATGCACTAAAATTATATAGGAACTTGGATGGACAATGTAGTTATGTGAACCTTAGGGCTTATGTGCCAAACACAATTAATAGATAAGTGAGGTGTAAATAGTAACCTTTTTTTTTTATTTCTAATAACCTCTTAGTAAATTAGGCTTCAAAAAACATTTTTTACCTTTATTTTTATCAAATTGAATCAATTTTTTTTTATAAATGAACCTCTCTGTTCAATTAGGCTCACTTAATTTTTCTATTCAATTTATTTTAAGACATATCCAACACCTTTTTTGTTGTTTTATCATTTTTTTTAAATTTCATTTTATCTTATTTTTTATCATTATTTAATCAAACCTTATTTATAAAGTCAAAGTTCTTTTTATTATTTATTCTAAATGGCAAAGAAACTAAATAAAACATGTTAAAAAGTTTATTTTCTTATTTTTATTCTTTCATTTTTCTATTTTTTATTTGTAAAAAATAATTTTTATTTGTCCAGTCGAAATTGGGTGTTGACAAAGAGGTACAACAATCAAAAGGTTGATAATTCTACTAATATAACTTGCTTTGGTGGTGGGAAACAGGGTCACATAAAGATGGATTGTCCAAATCAAGTGCCTAAAGAGAAAGCTTCTGAGAAGAAATATGTAAAGAATAAGAAGTAGAGGAGAGTATATATAGCTCGGGAGGACAATGACACTTCCTCCAGCTCTTCATCAGATAAATGAGAGGAAGCAAATCTCTATATTATGGCGGGACATGAATTAGACAGCAGTGTAAGTTCCAGAATCTCTTTTACTCATGATAATTACAGTACATTACTGAATGTATTTAAAGAAACTCATGAGGAAGCAAATCGTTTAGCTCTTTCAAATAATAGAGTTAAGGGTTTGAATAACTGGTTGGAAAATAAAGTAAAACATTTAGAAGAAGAGTTACTAAATCTAAAAACAGATTTTGAAAGCCTTGATATGATTTACAAAAACTCTTCTTGTAATTGTTCTGAAAACAACAAAGTGAAAATTTGTGAAACATGTGGAGTATTGCAGAAAAAGGTGAATTATCTTCCTAAAACTGTTTCAAAATTTACTGTTGGAACTGCAAGTTTAAATGCATTGCTTGGATCTGAAAATTGAGTTTTCAATAAAGCAGGCGTTGGATTTCGTGAAGGTTTTCCAAAGAAAATAAAGAAATTTAATCACTTTTGCTATCATGGCAATACATCATATGCATCATATGTCACTTGCTTTTACTATCTAGAAAAAGGACATATAGTTAGGAAATGTAAAACCGGATTATATTAATTGCCAAAAGGCCTTGTAAAGTCGGTTCCCAAGGGTACCGTTAACATGAATGGACCCAAGATTAATAGGGGACCAACTCTTGTGACTTAATTTGTTTTGCAGGAAGCTTGGACAGCCAAGAAGCAGTTGTGGTATCTTAACAGTGACTGTTCAAAGCATATGACAGGAGATGCTTCAAAGTTTATGAATTTAAAGATGAAGCAAGCAGGATTCGTGACATATGGAGATAATAACAAAGGGGAAATTCTTGGTAGAGGAGATGTTGGAAGCCATGACTCAATAATAATCAAGGATGTTCTGTTGATGGAGGGACTGAAGCATAATCTTTTGAGTATCAGTCAACTTTGTGATAAAGGCTATGAAGTCAAGTTCAAACCAGATTTGTGCTTGATATCAAGTCCAACAACAAATCAAACCTTGCTTATTGGTAAAAGGGTAAACAATATTTACATGCTTGATATCTGTAATATTGCATCCAACATAACTTGTTTGCTCTAAATTTTTTTATTAATTGTTAATTCCTTAATCAGTTATATAGAAAGACTTGCATTTTGTCACAGGGTTTAAAGAAAACAAATGAATTACGCTCTATTCCTAGACACAAGCTTTCATTAGGTATTTTAATTTAAATCCTTATTACTGATGATATTTTCGAATACCTTTAGAATCAAAGTGTCAAACTATGAATCAACACAACAAGCATTAAGCACAAAATTAAAATACTGTCATTGAAAGGAAAAAGACATATATATTGTAATATCCTAGAAAACAGCTCCAGAATAAAAACTAACATAGAATTTAACTTTAAAGATAAATAAGATGACATCTGAATATTTTATTATTAAAAGTGAAAAGTTTAAATAAAAAAATCATTTATTTAGCTTTTATTTTTATAACAAAACTATCGTTTCTCTTTAAAGTTCTATGCCTTCTCTCTAGATTTCTGATCTCATCTGTTATCCGATTTACGATCAAGTTTGTCATCAAACTCGTGGCAGTGATTAGAGTAAGACTGACATATCATAATCTTAGATTGAGTTGCCCGTGATTTTATATTTTTGGAGCTCTTTGTAAATTCAGGTAAGGTAAGCTAATTGCATTTTTTTTAATGCCAGTTTGAATATTTTTAATAGATATTGTAATGGCTTGCTTTATTAAATATAAATTTGAAGAATTTGAATTAAATTGAATGAATGTTTATGTATGGTACGATGTAGTATCATTGTTTATGAATGATATGGAATGGTGGTCGAGACTTAATATCTTTAGGAAAGGAGATACCCGTGTTTTGATTGTTAAGATGTGATTTCTTTGGGGATTTGATCAATAAGGAGGGATCTGTTGGGTAATCCGAGAGGGCAAAACCAGAGAGATCTTACAAGAATGAGAACTGAGCCAAACCCACACAAGGGAATGACACGACCTTCAACCCAAAACCTTAAGGAATTGGATTTGTGGGTCTTCTTTCTTATATGTTGCTCAACTTTCCCATTCCTATTCAATGTGGGACTTAGACTCACACTTGGATACCTAACAATCTCCCCTTCAAGTGAGAATCCCTTCCACATTGGTGCACCCTCCTTCGAGCGGAAACATTTTCAAACACGAGTACCTTAATCACAAACGACCCTCACTTGTCTCACTTGTACCACCATTTACACACTTAAACGGGACACGCTTCCCCGAAACCTCCGTCAGGAAGACTTTCGATACAGGGTCAAACTGTACTCGCCCAAGCCGCAAACCATCGGCTCTGATACCACTTGTTGGGTAATTCGAGGGGCCAAAATCGGAGAGATCTCACAAGAATGAGAATTGAGCCAAACCCACACAAGGGAATGACACCACCTTCAACCCAAAACCTTAAGGAATTGGGTTTGTGGGTCTTCTTTCTTATATGTTGCTCAACTTTCTCATTCCTACTCAATGTGGGACTTAGACTCACACTTGGATACCTAACAAGATCTTGCTCTGTTGGTACATTGAAATATATAGATGAAGATTATCAAGTGGTGAGACTCGAAGAAGGTTCATATGGCCATGTCCAAGGTTTGAAATATGAGTTGATCGAAATAGGACATATGGATTAACCCAGTTCACATGTGTTAGCACCAAGGTTAAGCACGTGATTTGATGAAGTCAACATTGTGAGCACCAAGGCTTAGCATATGAAGCTGATGAAGACTGCCTCATGAAGAATCTGTTGGAACCAACCTGGACCAGAATTATTCAAGTGAAGACTTTGTGCCAACATGAAGATAGTTGGGTGTTTAGGTCTTGGTCCTTAGTTGGGTTTGTGTGTTGGTGATTGGCTTAGTCCTTAACCACTTGTGGCATGGATCATCACTTCTGAGGTGCTAAAAAGATTCACAAAGATTTTTATTAAAACTGTTTTTAATAAAAATAACCCAAAATATTTTTGCTGGAAAAAGGTTTTCAATCGATTGAATTTTCAAAACAATCGATTGAATGTGACAGTTATTTCTGTTACAACAGAAATACAGTTATGGCTGTTACAACTGAAAACTTTGACTAGGTCAAACTAACGGTCAAATTCAATCGATTGAATGGTTTGTTCAATTAATTGAATTTTGACAGCTAAGCAGTTTATAAAACTGATTTTGGGTATTTAAAGGAATGAGAATCATCACTTTCAGAATTATCAAAACTAATACTTTTGAAAAGCATTCCTTGAGTTTTTCTAAGAGAGATATTGCCCCTTTTGTGCGATCATCATTCTTGCAAAGCTTTTCAAACCAAGAAACCTCCAAGAACGTGAATCTTTGAAGCATCCTTGAAGTGAGGTTCTTACTACTTTGGTTCTGGACCAAAGCTAAGTCTTCTACACCTGATCTTCATTCTGTGTAATCTATTTTGTGTAGAAGCATTCTGTTATCTTCTCTGATCTTGTTGATTTGCAATCTGTTTGCTGTTTTCAATTACTGGGTTTGTAATTGAGTTGGTACAGTGGGTTCTGCACTGGTCTTGCATCTGCTGAAGGGTTCAGTAGAAGGTGAGTGCTGCTGGGAGCAGTGTTGCTTGCGGACTGCAAGTGTTGTGGTGCAGTGGGTTTCTGCACTGGTTACACACAAGCTGAGGGGTTCAGTGAGGTGTGGGTTTACTGTTGGGGGCAGTTTGTAACTTGCTGGGAGCAAGGGTTGTAAACTGATCTTGTGATCTGTTTTAGTGAAAATCTTTGCTAGTTTGCAAAGGACTGGACGTAGCCCTTGAGGAAGGGTGAACCAGTATAAAAATTCTGTGTTCTTGCTCTTCTCCCTACTCTTCTTGATTGCTTTTATTCACTGCTGCCATCTTTAAAATTAACTGGATTAAAATCAGTTCATACTGTTAATCATACTCTGAACATCTGTTTACATAATGAACTGTGATTCTGGATTGTGTGTAATATACTGGATTGTGTTTAAACATATTAAATCTGGGTTAGCACAATCTTACACTGTAAACTGATTTTTGGGTTTAATTGATTTCTAGGTTTAATTGATTTCTGGGTTTAACTCTGATATATTCCGCTGTGGACAATCGATTGTTTACCTGACAGTTCAGAATTACATAGTCAATCGATTGAATAAAGAATTTTCATTCTCTACTTCAAGAATAAATCAGATTTGCGAAAAGTTTTCAAAGTTCAATTCACCCCCCCTGAACTCGG
>Ga0209489_108016_pt1 | contig 14979 bp, 6 predicted proteins | sample SiratrowhiteBW_FD_187527 | JGI IMG/M metagenome (GOLD analysis project Ga0209489, IMG submission 187527) | Root nodule microbial communities of legume samples collected from California, USA - Siratro white BW (SPAdes) (version 2) | ecosystem: Host-associated > Plants > Roots > Nodule | place: USA... | reverse complement strand
ATATTATAAAGGTGAAAAATAGGTTAAACATACTTTTTACTCATTTAAATAAAAATCTTAATCAAATAATATTGTAAATATATTTATCTAATACAGTTATTCTTAAGTTTAAATTTATAAAATAATGATTGACATAATTAAAACATTATATATATATATATATAGTATAGGTAAATAAGGTTTCGCAGAACGTTAATTAATAAGTTAAGATCAACATTTAAAATATTAATTGTTTAATTTAAGTAACTATTTTTGCTAATTTCAAATAATGATGAAATACAATAGTTAAAAACATTTTAAGCGAGAAAAAATAATTGTAAGGTTAAAAAAGTTCAACAATTTAAAATAAACTTAAACCATTATGTGTTATGTTTATCTACATTAAAATAAACTTAAACCTTTATGTGTTATGTTTATTTACATGTTTCTTGAAAAACAAATAAAATAAATTTTAATTTCTTCTAATTCTCATAGTGTTATATGTGCAATAATTTTTCATTATAACTTTAATTCAAACATCATACATAAATATGATATTCATTGATTTCGTTGAGTGAGTGTATTAGGTGATACTCTCACTTAAGAAACTGAGACGATACATTCACTTAAACGTTTATAATTTTACTCAGTGACAGTATCTGATGATACTCTCTCTTAAGCGACTAAGATGATATCTTTGTTTAAGCAATTTTAATTTTGCTGAGCGAGGATACCAAATGATACTCTTACTTAAGTGATTAAGATGATATCTCCACTTAAGAGTTTGATTTCATTGAGCAAGATTATCATATGATATTCCTACTCAAATGACTCAAATGATACCTCTACCTAAATACTTTTGATTTCATTGAGTGAGGATATTTGATGATACTCTCACTTAAGCAACTCAAAATATACCTATACTTTAAGTGCTTTTGATTTCATTGAACGAGAATATCAAATGATACTCCCACTTAAGCGACTTAGACGATACTTTATGTATCAAAATTAAGACAATTCTAAAAATAAAACTAACTCACTTGAACTTCGACCAACATTCTCATCTTATTTTATAAAAACATTCATTTCAAATTACAATAAATAAATCTACTTTACTTTTAAGACTAAAAGAAAATGAATTCTAATTAGATAAATAAGAAAAAAATTCCTAATTCAACATGCAAAGCAATCACTCTAGACTCAACATGCACCTAAAGAATAATTAGACATCCACACAACAAATTAACTTTAGATTCTACATGTATTTGGTAACGTTAAGCACATGTGCAACATGATTTCTTGAAACATTAGATGCACATATAACAAAAGTTCTTGTGATTCTACATACAATTAAAAAATATCAAACACAAGTGTAACACAAGTTCTTCTCAACTCAATTAAAAAACTTCAAACTTACATATGCATAAGATTATTTTACTGAAAGCTTCTTAACAAAATAAACTCTAATTCAAATTCATAAATTAAGATCATCTAAGATAAACTTCCTTTACTTGAAACATTTTTCTTTCAATAAACTTGTAACCGAAGGAAGAAAATCACCCACTTAAAAACTTTGAAGTATAATTATTCAACCGAAAACAATCCTTAATTCTCCAACATCTATAAAATTTGGATAAATAAAGGTAGAAAATATATAAATTAAAAACTTAAATAAAAAAAACTAGTGCGAAAGATATTCATTTTAGTATAAAAGTAAAAAAAATATAACGAGATCTTCAATTTATATTGCGAGGAGATTTTCCTACAATACACACCCATATTTTATTTTAATTTTATTTTAAGATTACAATACTTTAGATAATTATCTTAAGAATATAATACAACAATAAAAAAAAACAGCAAATATAAGTTATCTATGTGATGAATATAATCACACGCTTAATAAGAAAAAGAAAAGAGCAAATATAATTATCTATATGATAAAAATAATTACACGTTTCAACTGATTCACAATATAATTATGCTTCTTCTTTTTTGTCATACGTAAATTTATTATTTATATTATTCTTTCAATATTACTTTCATTCCAACTATAGATTACAACTGAAAATAAAAATAATAATTCATATATTTTATTTAAATGAATTTTTAAAAATTAAAAATATATAAATATTAACTCAATAAAATAAAATATATTTACTAAAAATAATGTAGAACGAATAAAACAATAAAGTTTGGAGCTTTCAACATGTTTAATTTCGCAAGTGGCATGCATGATGTTAATGACATTGATGTCTAATTCATTATCATCTATCACAGAGAAAAAGTGGTTGGAGGTTATATATATATCGAGCATATCACTAATAATTGTGGTCAACCTCTTATCCTAATAACGTGTGTTGTGGAATAATATGAACCAATCAATACTGAAATTTTTTATTTTAATTACTTTTTATTAATTTTTTGTCATATTATAACTTTTAATTCGTATCGCAATTCATATTATTTAATTGTCTCTTTTTTTTTTGAGCTACATTGCTGTCTCACAAATTTAATTTTGTAATTTCAGTTTCTCAATTTTATAAAAGTTCAATTTTTTATCCAATGCAATTTTTTTTAAAAAATTGGTTAAATTTCTATAGTTTCACGACTTAAATTATATAATTAATTATGACATGATATTGAGTTAATGACGTGATAATTAATATTAGTAATATTAAAGAAAAAGTTGTACTTTTATACCTATAATATTGAATATGTGTTTTTTTGTATTTTTTTTAATTAAGTTATTTTAGTCTTTTAATGAAATTATAACGATTAATACACAATAGAAGGTTGAGAATTTTAATTGAACTCATAACTTTTTCTAATTATCTTTACCGTCAAAACTAGGAAAAGTTAAATTTCATAAAAAAAAATCATGATACTCTCCTAAGAGTTTTAAAAAATATAAATAATTTTTATATTATTATTATTATGACTTTTTTAAAAGTGCATTGAAATTATGTAGTATCCAACTATGAATTTTTACAACTTATAATTTTTATATTTAAATGAAATAAATTTTGATAAATTACTTCTAAGAAATATTTAAATAGATTTAACTATGGTTCTTTCATAAAATTATAAATATTATATTCATCAAACAATCACTTTCAAACTCTACCTTTCTTAGTCTGTCTTCTTCTTTTTTCCTAACGATTTGCTCCCTTCTTTAAATGCATGCAATTTATACACAAAAGTACGTGATGACTTTCTTCTCGTAAATGTCATATTGGTGAATTTTTTTTGGAAATGTATATATAATTCAAACTCGAAACAGGTATGTTAATGTATAAAGAACAGATACAGGAGCGAACACGAAGTTAAAACCAACTAATAATTAAAACACTGAAAAAATTATACATTAAATTTATTTTTCTTTATCCAAACAATTTTATTTTTTATTAAACTTTTACAATTCCGAATGAGTTTGACAGATATTTCTTTTAAATCTCAACATTCATAAAGTTTGACAGATATTTTAGTGAAATAATTAGAAAATATTAATAAAAAATAATGTTAGAAAATTATAAATTTAGCTAAATTAATTGTTTTTTCAATATTCAGTTTTATAAATAAGATAAGAGAGAGTAATAAATGAGTCATTAGATTTGGAAACATACACGAGGCAACAAGTTGATTGCATATATGATTCTTGCTGGGTGTTATGCATACACGTACGCATTTTGCAATAAATGTTTGAACCTTTTACGTATCTCTCTTCACATCCACAATTCTTCAATTATCCTCAAACTCTACTAGGCACTTATTAAACTCACAAAACCACACCATTGCATGTTTGGTTGCAAGACAAGTGTTTGAAGAAGATGAATAAAGAAAGTATGAATAATGAGATCATCTTCTCTTCAGAAATATGTTTGTTGCAGGGATATGGTGAATGCTTAATAATCATCTCTAAGATAAGGATATTATTCTGTTGAGTCATGTTTTCTGCCAACAACTTTACAGCTGAATATTTATTCACCTGTGGAATAAGCCATATGTGCACGTCTCCCTCTTGTTTGATATTATATATATATATATATATATTCTGTTTTTGGACATTTTCTTTGAAGAGGTGGAGATGCATGGTTCGTGACAGATTAATTATGTTTTGTTATATTGTTTATATATCTCACGTAAAAATGATAAGATATTTGAAGTTCACCTTCGTTTTGTTCAACACTATATTTTAATAATATATTCTTTATGTCTATTAAACATTTTACTTTAAAATTTTTCTTACATAGATTAAAAACAATTGTTCGTTTATTTGAGTATTATAAACTACAATCCTATTGGTCGCTCTAGGATCGTTCTCCTGTGAAGCAGAAAACTTTTTACAGTTTTGAGAATGATATCAGTGTTAATTGAGATAATTATTAAAAATTTGTTCAACTAATAATAGTAGTAATCATAGACTTCAATGACACTATTGTTTCTAATAGTATTTAGTCATATCTTTAACTTGATTAGAGTATTTTGTAGGTACTCTTCCAGACCGAGTTCGAGAAAAATATTTAACTTAAAAGAGTGCTTCAAATTTTTAACTTCTTCAACATTTTTAGATATTAGGATTTGTCTACTTGATCAAGCTTAAAACATTCTTTTGAGTCAAGTGTTACCTTGAACTCAATTTAGGAATACTTTTATACCTATAAAAATATTTTGACAATCAAATCATTAAAAATATGATTAAATAATAATAGGAACATTAGTCTAAACTGTAAGAATATCCTTCTATTTATATAGATGATATTAAATTTATTCACTTGTTATTAAAACTCATAATTACTACTTTTATTAATTAAGCATATATCTTTAAATTTATAGTATACTAATACATGCTTTAGTTTTTTTTGCTTGTAGAACGATGTGGTTCATTGTGAAATAAATATTTAATATCTTATTTGGGAATATGTGAATATAGTAAGATGATTTTCTCTAAATTTTTCAATGTCCCGTTCTCATGATTATTATACAATATATTATTGTGTATAGAGACAAAATTTCGAAAACGATAAACAAATAATAAGCACAATAATAATGGAAGGTTGATTCCTTCTAGTTTTCGCATTTGTATATCTAAATATTTTGTATTTAAAATTTGTCATCATGTTTAGATCTTAAATCCTTAGAAACAATTTTATCATTAATAACAAATTTATAATTTTGTGAAATAACTTTATTAAAATAATTTCATTCTTTCAATAAATTTATTACTCTTATTATACAAAATGGAAAGAAAAAATAGTTTCATTAAAAATTAAGAACATTAACTATTTGAACTTAAAAAAAAGTAAATGTACAGTAATTATGAAACGTAATGAGTATATTAGTTGATTCTAACCAATGAAAAAGGTAGACGGAGAATTGAAGATTAAATTCATTTTACAAAAACATGTACGTAAGAATGTCATCTTCCATCCATCATGTACGATGACCAATACGTGCATTTGAATATTTTTAGGATGAAATTAATTTTTTAGTATCATTTTAATTTAAAGAATTGAAGTATAAAATGGGTATGATTATCAACAAAATATATCGATTTTCTGATTATTTTCAACTTAATAAAGTAAAACTAACAATAAAAGAACTTTTGTGGCAATTTTAAAACCTGGTTGCCATAATTTTAAGCCCCTTTAACAAATTTGTTAACAACTCATTTTTTTCATTAATTCCTATGTGTAGAAGAAGAAAATATTTTTGTATTTATTGCCATAAATAGAAAATGTTTGAAAACTAACTGAAAGGGTAGCTTGAAGATAAAATTGATAATTAGAGTTAAAAATTATTAAACTAACTTATTGAATTATAATTATTTTGTGAAAAATGAGGATTTAAAGTAGTTTATAAATATATATGATATAATCAGACATATTTGTTTGATATTTTAAAATAAACTCGTAAAAAAAATAGAAAATAACTTAAATAACTTGTGTGAAACATAACTTTAGTCTCTTTTGAAGAATTTTTTTCACATTAAATCTCATTGTATTTACTTTTAAAATGTTCTCATAATTAAATCAATGATAATAAGAGATAAGGGGTGTCTTTAGTAACAAAGATAATAGGTGTGAATGTCAATTATGCAGGCCTGGCTCCTTCTCTTGAAGTACTATTGGTCTATTGCTGTATAGGCCCAAAAACTTATCTGCAAAATGTTGTTAGCTATTTGAAATTGATTTTCGACACTTTTGGGCTCCTGTCTACGTGGGCTTGGACTGGCTGTTGTTTTTCTCCTTTTGGATTCTTACCCACATTTCCCAAGCAAACATTTAAAATAAACACTTATAACTTTCAATGTTCTTAATTTAAAATAAACACATAAATTGAAGTTCTTATAAATTTTTCTGTAAACACTTTAAAAATTAAATAAAAAATTAAAGGAGTTTTCCCACAAATTATTGTTGGTCACTATCACTATTTATAGCGTGGGAGAAATTTTTTAAATTTCTTTTTATTGAAATTGACACTTTACTCCTAGTGTTAAGTAAAGTACTACAATAATTATATTTAACTCAAAAAATTTCAAAAAATTTAAATTATTATATTTAATTGATATTAAAATACATCTTTAAGTCAAAAACAGTTGTTCTATTATAAGAGTGAAAATGACAATTTTCCCCTTATACCAAATTTTCCCCTTATTTAACTAGTTTTTGTTTCCAAAATTATTAATAATTTAAAATAAGTTATAAAAATTTATTTTTAGTTGATATTTACTAAACGAAATAATAGTAAACTTATGAATATACTATTTTTTTTATTTATATGAATTTTATCTTTCGAACTAGTATAGATTTGGCTATTTTTTTTTGCACAATCTTGTGATCGAATATATATTAAGTTCTCTTAAAACTTGCTCTATCTAAATCGCAAATTTAACTTCTATTGACAGACGAAGAATTAGATTTTGTTCTTCATATTGGTTTAAACTTAATTATATTCAATGTTTAATGTTTTAGGATCCCTAAAATTAGCCTTGAATGTTTTAGAGTTCAGGATTTACCATATTTGCAAAATAGCTAAAAACTAATAAAAAAATCACACCTTAAAAATGGATCATAACTATAAGGTTAAGTTTATTTTTATATTCACATACCCACAATCTCAAAAAGCAAAATGAAAACAATTAATGTAAGCATTCGATTGGATCCTATGATGTCTCATAAGATTATGTTACCCACAAATTCAACATATTACAAAAAGAAAAGTGTCACTTTGGAGTCTGATTATTAAGTGGGCGAAAAAAATCTTCTGAAAAGAAATTCACAGAAGCACCAATGAGTAATATAATAAAGTGGTGGTGTCCTTGTACTAGGTGTGAGCGTGTGACCCTATAATTTAACCATAAGATATTGACGTGTGTATTTTTGGTGGGGTTCCAAATAAACAAAGAGATCATAAATATGTTAGTTTATTATTGAGGCATGGCATTTGGGAATCAAATATGATAGATGATGACCTAAGAAAGGATTACGATTATATCAAGATCATAATCTGTACTAAGAAGCTATCTCATGGAAAATCACAGTCAAAGTGGTCCACTACAACACCTTCTCAACATTCTATATGAATGTTTCCAAATAATTTTTGCCACTATCTTTTCAAGATAAATACTTAAAAATAAAAAAATAGGGTGTGGATTTTATATTTTAAAGCAACTTAAAATTCATGTCGAAGGAATAAAGAAAAAGGGAAAATGTAAGAGTGCCCTTTATTTTGGAATAATAGCAAATTTTGTCAAAATATATTCAGAATTTTTACTTAAAAAAAAATTAATATTGAATTGTGTGGTAGGAATCACTATAAGAAAAACTCAATTTATCCACGGATTATTACCAACAAATCTGTATCCGTAGGTAAATTCAGCATTATCCACAGATTATTACCTACGGATCTGTACCTGTAGGTGTTACTCACGGATTTAAGTTTGTAAATATTATCCACAAACATAGGTTAGTAGATATTACCCACAGACACATATCCATAGGTATTATCTACGAATATTGGTCTATAGGTATTACCCATAAACTATTTCCGTAGGTAATACCTACAGACCTATGTCTGTGGATAATACCTACGGATCTATGTCCGTGAGTAATACTTAAGAACTTATATTCATGGATAAAACTACTATTATCTCTTATTAGTAATATTCATATTGATTTATTAATAATAAAATTAGCAAAGGTGAATATTATTAATAATATTAATAAATAATAATAATAATAATATTATTAATGATAATAATATTAATAATAATAATATTATTAATAATATTAACAATCATAATCATAAATATAATCATAATAAGAATTTGTGGCACAATGGTCAAATATTCTCTTCAATATTCAAAGGTCTTGGGTGTTTTAGGCTCACCTCCTCCTAGATAAATCTAGTAGTGAAGATTAGTTAAAGATATTTAATGATTTCTTTTAGTAGTGAAAGAAGAAAAATATAAAAGTAAGTGATGTGATGAAAAAAAAAATTAAAAAAATATAAGAGAAATAAATATATATATTTCTCTAACATAAAGATAAATAACCATTATAAAATAAACACATTGATTTCATATTAAATGAAAATAGATCTCTAACTATAACAAAAGATTATCTGTTAATCTCAGATAATACTCAACTCTCCCCCATAATAGATGAATTTATATCAGAGTTGCGAGAAAAGCGTGGTGAGACCACTATGCTAAAAGAAAGAGAATGCCAGTGTAAGAATAAAAATTCTTGCCAGTGTAATAAAAATTCTTGCAAAGATAAAGGATTAATAATTAAAGAAAATCATACAGCATTTACTTCATAATCTGTTGATGTAGAGTAAACCTGGGGATTTATGTGGTATTTTCCTGAGGCATACCTGCAAACTTCTTCTTCTGCTGTATTTGCATATTTATTTTTCTTTTTCTTTAGGATGACTCCCCACCCTAATTCACACCCATCACATTCTATAACTAAATAGTCAGAGTCTAGTGGTAGGGATAGTTCTGGAAGGTTTTTCACCTTTTCTTTAATTTCCTTAACCAATTTAATATTCTCAGAATTAAATTTTCTTTGTCCGGTTAAAGAAGTTTTGTTATACAGAGGAGATGTATATTTTCCTAAATTTTTTATATATCCTCTTGCATAATTTAATAATCCCAAGAAGGATCTTAAGGTCTTTATATCTTCCATTTTGTCAGGAAAATCAATTATTTTTTGTGCTATGTGAGGTTGGAGCTTTATTTTCCATTTCCTATTTCAGCACCTAAGAATGATATATGATTTTTACAGATTTCTATCTTTGATTTTGAGATAATCAATCCGTATTTTTCAAATACATGCAGAATTTGTTTTAAATGAAGATAGTGTTCTTCTCAGAAAAGGATGAAGCTAATTTCAACCTGATCAAGGAGACTCCAACAACAAAGATGTTCCTCCCAATTGAAAATGGGAAGATATTTTTACCATTTCCTCAGGAGCAAAACAACAAACTTGTCCAGCACTTTCAACGCGAAAAGATAAATCAGAAAATTTATGAATTATCCGGATGCTATGGACAAAAGACTCCCACTAATGACATATCTATGTCAGAAAATTCAGATAATCCAGAGCCTACAGAAGACTTTGGAGAGACGTCTGAAACCATCTCTGTTACAAGATAAGAATGAAATTCTTTCTTCAATTAATACTCTGGGTAACGTGTTAATGGACCACACCGGGTCTACACGTAACAGAGAAAAGCTGAAAAAATCTCTTCTTTTCTAGAAAAAGGCCATGTGAAGCAGACAAGATACTGTTTGCTTTTGAATTTTAGAATATGTAATAAGTGTCTTTCCTGTAACTAGTTTGTTTTTATCTAATGTATTCGTCTATAAAAGGAGGATCCCTCCTGAGTTGTAAACACACAGACTGAATATATCAGAAATTTTAGTGTGAGAAACTCCGCCTTCTAGACGAAAGTTCTGAAAACCTTTTAATCTCAAAGTTAATATAAGATCTTCTAGTTATTATATTCTAAACTATATTATATAAAATAACTTACTGTGTATTCTATTAAGGCATGTATCAAGTATTTGAAGAATCCAACAAAATCTATTAGAAAACATGAAACATCATACATTATTAACTTGCCTCCCAAAACACACTCCCAACAACGTATCACAAACTTTCAAACTGTAACATTCATAATTCATCAAAGTAAAAAATAATGAGGAAAGGAGGGAAGAAAGAAGAGAAATTCAATCCCATAATATCTAGCTACAGTGGTGTGTTCCTGAAGTAGGTCATGGTGGTGGGGTTTCATGTCCCACCCCAGGGCTATGTCCTGGACTTGTAGGACGAAAGGCATCATCCCTGGTTTCATCGTTTATGACATACCAAGAATCAAGGGACGGAGGTAGAGGACTCCTCAACAAGACTCTAGGAATATCTGGTGGTGGATGAAGGTTTAGCATCATCCTTGATGCCTGCACTGATACACCAAAGTCATGTTGCAGCAGAACAAGGAAGAGAAACAAGGTTATGAACATGGTTTTCACTGCCATGAATTGAAGCTAACAAGGAAAAATATCTTAATAAAAGGAAGTGAATTAACACTTCTACTGATATCGATGGCTGTGATCGGTGAGAGCTAGGGCTATTTAACATGACTGCTACGGTCCCACGTGCATTCATGGTATTCAAGAAGCCTTCAACATGAACATAAAATAAGTGTTGGATGCACATGGTAATGCCCCTTTAAATATTCATGAAATTGCATAAATAGAAAGAAGTGAACATTGGAATATTTTCCAGATCAAGCAAGTCCAGTGTGTATTCTTGACTACTCTCCTAAATTTTTTTCTCACCACCATTCATTACAATGATTTTAAATTAAAGGGCATTCATCTTGATTAGACAACACTATGAATTTATATAGCTGCCTTTAATTAACAGTAACTTTCTCATTTGTTATATTATATTATATCATATATTGATCTAGAAGGATTTTTCTGCAATATATATATATATATGCATTCGAGTTACTAATAAGGAAGATGCTTCTTCCACTAATTGATTGTCTGATATGATTCTCCACTGTCACATTGACTAAAGTAACTGCTCCAATTTTGGATCATGATACTTACTCAATTTGGAGAAGATCAAAATGGCCAAATATATACACATCCAACACTGATTATATATATAAAGAGATAGAGGCAGGTCTATGGAATTTATTCTTAAACAAATATTGCCATAATGCTGAAGAAAAACTGTATTCTTGTGTCAAAAATGAGAGAAAATTTCACACTTATATTCATTCTAGTGAGTCAAGAAAAACTATAATCTGATGTTCAACAACATTAGTTTTTCTTTTAGTATGATAATAATAAAGATCAAATCTCACAGCAACCTCATGTGTTTATCACTAGACAATACTAGGTTATACTAATTAATTATAATGAAAAGTAATTGGCTAACAGCTAATAATCAAAGTGAGAAGGATTCTGTTTTTTGAAAGGACAACTTGAGTACTTATGAATACTTTTAGTTTTTTTTTTTTTTTTTTTTTTTTTTTTTTTTTTTTTTCTGAAAGAATGTTGAAGGCATGTGAGTCTTTTGTTTTTTGAAGGTTTGTTGATAGTTGAAACCTGTGTGCTTCTATATTTATTCGTTTTTTATTGTTGATAAAAGAAATTTAACACATTAACTAAATAATTTTAATGCCCTAAAATGTAATAAATCTCTAAAGAGATGAGTAAATATCTGTAACATTGTTAAACCCTAATCAACTTATAATATAGCCGCCACAATAAGATTTTATAATGCAAGTTTTCTCGAATGAATTCCGATTAATTTGTAGTGTAAATATACTAGTAATTACAATAAAAAAAAAGCATGAACACCTCCTTGACGCTGTTTTTTTTTTTATTATTATATTCCACTTATTATATTTGTATTTTTTTCTCTATATCTATTGGTACACGTAATTTTTCATAATTAAATAATTGAAAAAACTTAAGTCTCACAAAAAAACCATATGGCAATTTTTTTATATATTAGAAATTTATAATAGAAGGCAACTGGGATTGGTCTAGGTCAAGTGACCTCAACATTGGTAAACCTAGGTTTTCCGAAACTTGCTTAGGAAGAAGAAGAAGAAGGTGTGAGATTCCAATAGTAATATAATATTCTTGACATGAAATTGAGAATGTGACAAAGTGGGTTGATTTTAAGGTTCGGTTAGCTAGGTTGACATTTGGCAATGAATACATTATATATATCTAGGAAGGAATGAATAAGACAAAACTCACCTCTCAGATTTTTAGTTTCTTTTAGTAGCTTTTCATAGAATAATAGTGATGATAAAATAGACATGAAAATGTGGCTAACACTAGTGCCACTCAACATCAATGTCTTTGCAACTTGCAAGTTATTATACTTGTTTTTACATGACATGTATTTTTATGGGAGACAGTAATGATGGAATCGATAAAATTGTCATGAATATTATTTTTTAAGATATTTAATAAAATAAAATTCTTAAAATTTAAACTAAAAATTACTTACTATAAATTGGAATTTGATGTAAATTGATCTTCATGTGCAATGCCAAATAAATTGCAATTTCTTTTGTGAACTGAGTTTCGGATTTTTATTTATTTATTTAATTTTTTTGTATTGTGGCTGTTAGTGACTGCTAGTTGCTTACTCACTATTTCCTTTGGATTTTTAAGTTTCTTCTTAATTAATTTAAGATTTTTATAATTACATTACCTCCTTTAAAGAAATTTAATGGATATAAAACATCTCTGTATTTATATTGAAATAAATTTATTTATTAGAAATTAGACTTTCTTTAGCCAATCTAGTATTTCTTTCTCTTCACTTTTTTTCTTTTTCTCTTTCTCTTCTCTTTTTGCTTTTTTTTTTCAAGAAGTTGAAGGTAAAAGATAATTTCTTTTGCTTTTAATGTACCATTATTTGCAGTAATTACTAAATAAGGATATAAAAATAAAAAATAATGATATTTTGTTTTTTTTCGGTGGGTGAAATTTTAAAAGAAGTTATTCCATTTCAAACATGTTTCAGCAAGCTGTTCGATTATTCTAGTTAAGCCAATTTCGGTTGGCAAAATAATGAATAAATTAACTTTAATAATGTTGAATACTTTACAGATAAATTTTAAAATAAATACTCCCTGTCCATCTTGTATATTAATTTTAAAATAAACATGAATATGGTTAATGTTAGATTTCCTCACTTCATTCTCTTATTTCAAGGAGTTCATTATATAACCTTTTCTCCTCATTCGTTGTCATCAAGCTTTATGATGAATATTTATACTCGAATTTCGGATAACATACCCATTCTATTGTACCACAATCCCTTATTAACTTAATTTAATAGAACAAATTTGTTTTCACTTTAAGTTTATACTTCATCAATCTAATCAAGAATCTCAAGCATAACAAATAATTATATCTAATAACAAGAAATGAGCATTTAGCTACTTACGATATTATTAAACAAGTAGAAGCTTTTTGCTGATAAAAAGATTAAATAAATAGAAGCAATAAAAAATAAGAAGTGAAAATGAAATCCATTAAGGAGATTCTTCAATGAATGTGTATTCTAACCTTGTTTGTTCATGCTTCCTTCCCCTCTCCCAAAGTTCACTTTTTTAACCGATTGAATAGTATAACATAAGTGATTTTCTGACTCACTTTTGGCTCTCTATTCCAAAGTTGCTTTTCACAAGTTGTTGAGAAAAAAAAAAGTTACTATTATATAAAATCATTTTGACTCAGCTAAAGAATCATATTGGTTGAACTAACTTTACTTCTCCCATGTTTTCATATTTTTATTTAAAAGTTGAATAAGTTAAAATAGAGATAATCTAAATATAACAATGTACTTTTTTTTTAACTTATATTCTTTATCCATTGTCATCGTAACATTTCTTTTTTACCAAATTCTATCAGAAAAAAAAAAGTTAACATATTAAAATTATTAATTAAAAAATATTTGTAAATGATATAGATACAATATTTGTACAAGAAAATTAATATTTTATCACCAATTTTATCACCAATTATATTATTTTGTCTTTTATGACATAATCAAATTATCACCAATTTTATTATTTTATCTTTTATGACAGAAGAATCAGAGTATAATATTTTTATTTGTTTTCTGTCTCTTTAACTAAACCTAAAATGAGTACATTGCTTGTATATATTCAGTCATTTACTTTTGTTCTCGATAGAAAAACAGAGATAAAGATATAAGACATGGTTAGCGGCAATTGGTTACACATAAACAAAATGTATTGACTACTACCTAACTTTCTTTCTAGTAACAAAGATGACTACAAGTTGCTTCTTTCTCTAGCTTCTATATATAATTGGAAATTAAAACAGTAATGCCTTTTTACATGGAGAATGAAAAAATATATATATACATAGTTGCTCTTCCTGAATTGACTTCTATTCAACCAGGACAAGTAAATTAAAAAAAGACTTTATATAGCCTTAAATAAGCTAGTAGGGAGTTGTTTACTAGATTTTCATCCTCTTTTATTTATGTAGGATATACTCAATCTATGAATGACCATTTCTTGTTTTAAAAGATCTTTTACAATATTATTGGTATATGTGGATGATTTAATCTTGGCAGGAAATGACAAAGAAGAGATTGATCGAGCCAAACAATCTTTAAATAAGACATTCAAGTTCAAAAATCTTGGAAATTTAAGATATTTTATTGGTCTTGAAATAGGAAGAAGTAAGGAATTGTATAGTGACAAATCAAAGGAAATATGTCCTGGAATTGTGAACAGATGCAAGTCTTTTAGCCTGTAAACCTACAGTCACACTCCTATTGATAATCTTCTTAAATTGTTTTCTACTGAAAATGTGTCTTTTACATATAGATAAATATGATTTTTATATATTAGGCACACATGTCATGTATAAATATGTATGAATATATATATATATATATACATATATATATA
>Ga0209489_108015_pt1 | contig 14979 bp, 7 predicted proteins | sample SiratrowhiteBW_FD_187527 | JGI IMG/M metagenome (GOLD analysis project Ga0209489, IMG submission 187527) | Root nodule microbial communities of legume samples collected from California, USA - Siratro white BW (SPAdes) (version 2) | ecosystem: Host-associated > Plants > Roots > Nodule | place: USA... | reverse complement strand
CCCCCCGGTTTTTTTTTTTTTTTTTTTTTTGTTGTTATCAGTTCAATTTTCCTATGTTTTGGTTCAACATCTACATCCGCTTATTTTTGTAAAAACAACCACGTCAAATTTATAAACTAACACAGAACTAATATTTACTTGATTGTAACACATAACACTACTTCAAAATGTATATAAATTCATGAATGAGATTAAATAAAAAAAAATTAAAACTTGTGATTCCCTCAATATATTTTAATCAATAATAGAGGATGTATTTCAAAAAAAGGTATATTAGATAGTGTGTGGCAAGTATCTTTTATTATATCTGATCATGGCATTCCACATGCTATATACCATATAGAGTAATGATATATAAATACTAATCTTATATCAAGCACTTCTATTTACATTTCTTATTTTTCTATATCTTTTTTATATTACACTACTTGTCATATTTATAACTTTCTTCTATTTTTTTTCTCCCGTTAGATACCATTTAAATGTTAGGTGCTCGTAAATAATATTCTTTCTACCATATAAAAACTCCAAAGAAAGTTCCACACATGACACTCCCTCACCACCTAACCCATCACAATATTGTGCTCATGACACTTGCCACACTTCACTTGCAAAAAAATTTTCTTTTTTAGCAGGCATAGCCATGGAGCATGATATGGCCCCTCTTCCCTTCCTTAAAAGGCTTGAGTTTAACCATAATCAATGGGGTTCAACAACAAAAGAACACCTTCCTTTATTGCACACTATAAAAACATTTAATATTTATTAACATTGCCGTGGAATGACTGACAGTTCCTTCTTAAAATGATAATGGTTAGTTGGAAATTGTGTGAAGCATGCCTCGGAACCAACTTAAATCGGGCCCTGGAGTGAGAGGTAATTTTCTCTTCATTATTTCTTAATTTAGACAATCATCCAAAACCCTATGTAAAGTTTAGTGCTTCCTATTCATTTTGTGAATCTTCTTCGCAACCATTAAAGGGAATTTCCATTCTGTAGTGTCAAACTATCATTACACCTCTATCAAAACATTGGAAAGGAGGAACTCATTTTATCTATAAGAAAATTTAAGGTCACGTGTACTCATTCTTCAAACTTTACACCTTCAATGAAAATGGAAGAAGAATAATACGGACAATGACTTTTTTATATTTCATTCATTCCCATCCATTTTTTTTCTTTCTTTTTCTTCTTTAGTTCAAAATTTGCAAATTTCTCTCACTTTTTTTTACTTGCTACTCATAGCGGATTGAAGTATATGAGTGTGTTCGGAAATTTATAAGTTAAAATAAATTGATGCAGAGGTTAAAAATCTAATTTTAGAAAAAGCTATATTAAAGAAATTTTACATATTAGTTTATTATGAGCTAAGCTTATTTTTTAGAAGTATTTATGAAACAGTTTATCAAAATAGATTCTTCATATACACTCGTGGGCGATATCCACATATGTTGCAAGATATTATAGAATGAGAGGAGCATTCCAATTTTCTTTTATGAAAAGCATAATTTTTAAATAGGCAAAATAATGTTAAAATACTTTCCACAGATTTTATTTGGATTTTTTAATCATTTTGTTATTTTATTATGATTAAAAAATATGTGGATTAAATTCTGTGCTATTTAATTGAAGAGACCCATATCCAAAAGTAAGATCCTGTGGAATCATAAATGCGAAAATATTAAATTAAAATAAAAATGTGGTTGCAATGAATTATGGTGCTTGTGGATTGGGGCAATCGCAAGGAAGAGTTTTTGACAGCATGGGTGAAGAAATTTGTTGAATGTGTTGTGTATATGGTTTTGCCATGCACTCACATCACAGTGTTTCCATGAGTTTGAGATTGAAGGTGATCCACAGATGCAAAGTAAGTAGCATTAAAGTGAATTGAATGGCATGTCAGAAGTAGGAGTAAAGCTGAACACTAAGAAGATGATGAGTAAAAGTGTTTTATTATTTTGTTTAAAATATTTGCATTTATTTTGAAAAAAATCTTTGTCATTGGTTGGAGTAGCTAGCTCTCTATCTATCTACTTCCCACGGCACCACCTAGCTTCTTTAATATTCTCATCTAATTCATGTCAGCTATTCTCCACATTCACGCCATTTTTTCAAACTCCTTCTGACTTCCACCTTGAAATTCTTTTACGTGTTGCTTCCTCCCACTTGCTTCTATTGGCCCACTTCTACTCACGTCAATTACATAAAAAAAAATCATTCATATTATATAGATAAAATTAAGTAAATTTAAACTTTTTAATATAATATCAAAGTTTAATAAAATGTTTTGAAAATCTTATATCAATTAAAAATAAATAAAAATTAAACTCGAACCTTATCATACGAGTCCCACCGATACTATCTTGAGGTAAAAATAAAATATAAGTGGAAAGAGATATTTTCCTACTAAGTGAAAGGAGCAAGAATCAGGTTTCTTCTTTCTTTCCGAGCTTTATCTTACACTTGACAAAACTTTGTAACCTGGAAAATTCTACTACTTGCTAGATGCTAGCTGTTTAACACAACATTGACTTCGGAGACTTTACTCCTGCCACATATGCACGTTATGACTGAGCACAAGTACAATGTGAAAAGTGATTTTCAACCCACCAAGTTAATTTGTGGAAAAAAATGTTAGTATTTTTATTATTTGTTAATGTTTCGTTTTACTTGGTTTCTTGCATGGACGGTGAACGTGTTTGTTGTCATCAAGAATTAGTCAAAACAGGTCCAATACTAATATGATGATTTTGACAACAAAGTACGTAACTTCAATATTTAGTATTGTTTTGCTAAATTTAAGATGGTCAAAAATACATAATTATTTAAATTAATTATATATTTTAATTTGGTAGGTCTTACCATGTCGTGCTAACTTAAACATTCTATTCAGAAATTTACTTTTAATCCTAAAATGGTTAGAGCAAGTATTTAACTTAATCTTATAAATCTTAAAATTGACCTTATACATCAAAATATAAATATTTTTTCTATTCATTTCTCTCCTTCAAAGAATAATTTTTAAGCAACTTCATTATAGTTGTTTAAGCTATCTTGCATCATCTGCTCTAATTCTAAGTTTTTTTTCTTTCTTAAAGATAATGTTTAACTTGAAACAACTTTTGTAATCAGATTGGATTTTACTTTTAACCAATACATAGGTTATTATAATAAATATTTCGACATGTACAACTTAAAATTTTGCACATAACTTATGAAAACCCGGTTTAAAAAACATTTCCCAAAATTTCATTTTGGATGTGTTGTTAGTTATTTGAATAATTAGCATGAATTAGGTTTGGGGATTTTGGAGGATCAACCATAATTCTTTTACTTTAAATTAATTATTGAATTAAGAAATGCATGAGGATCTTTATACTTAGTTGTTTCCTTACGTGAATAATTTCGGGGTAAAAAAAAGTATATTAGTACTATATGACTATTTGGTGCTAAAAAACTTACAATACGTGATTGATTTCAAACTTACTTTTAAAAAATTTGGTTTGTGAGTTGGTTTAAGTGGTGGTTTGGTCATCTTGACATGAAATCTTTGTATATTAGAATAGCTAAAACAACATTTAAATATTTTTATATTTTGCAAACTCATTAAATCCACACATTTAACCAGATTAGGTAAACTAACCCATGTAAACTCACATTTATAAATTGGCCAAAACTTTACCTAGTACACGCTGCAGGGACTAAATTAATGTGAACAACTTGTGTTCCGTGACTCTATACCTACCTTATACATTGATATCATCCTTAACGGTTAACGATTATTTTTTTTTATAGAGATTTGAAAAAAAAATGCCTTTTTTATATTTTTTAATATGTTTTGGTATGATTTTGAGTAATTTTTTTATATTTTCAATTCTTTAATTAATTTTCTATAAATGATAATAAAAAATAATAATTCATCTTAATTTTAATTATGTTAGTTTGAATATAAAATAAATTGAACAACAAATATTTTAGATCTCTCACTATAATAATCAATACTTTTATTCATAAATAATTGAAAAAAAGGCATCTATATTTAACAGAGAAAATATCCCTTTATATAGGTAACTCACTAAAGGAGTGAGAATTCAATTTTTCTACCTAAAAGACTGTGCTTTTGAGAAGAAATGGAACTATAGTATCAGCATGGTCAGATGTGTGGATTCCAATGCATACAACAGCTCTTCTCATATGTTGATAACCTCAGCCAAAGGTATCTTAACTACAATCTGTAGACACCAACCACTAATATCAGCCAAGGACCCTCCACATTTAATGTCCTCACTTCATTGTTTCTTGTATTTATAAGCTCCAAACTTACCACTCTCTCTTCAGTTTTCCTTTGCCTTTTTCCATATATTTGTCAGCTTCTTCTTGCTTCCATAGCTCATGGCTTGTGTTCAAGTTATCACAGTTCTTCTCCTTGCGTTAGCCCTAGCTACAATTGACCCCTCAACATGCCAAATGCTACAGGGCAAAGTCTCCTGCGTTGACTGCACTCTTAACTATGACTTATCTGGTTTGTCAACTTCCATGCATCATCTACTTTCTTAGTTAAATTTAAACAAATGTTCATATTTTTTCACTGTGATACCAACAGGTTTAAACCTAAAATCTTATGCATATTATATATCCACACTCTCTAGCTACTATTAAGTCCATGCTGATGGATTTTTTTTGTTGGCATGAATCAAGACTGTAGTGATGTTTAAATTGGTAGCAATATCTTGCAATAACAGCAACAAAATATGTGTGAATATGTGCAGGGATTTCGTTCTTTACACAGCCAAAATTTACATGTGTTCTAGGCATTATACATGTACCTTGACTTGATTCTATATGCTTCTTTCATGTTTCAGATGTTAAGGTTTCAGTGAAGTGTGATGGTGTGAAACAACTGGGTCTGGCTGCTACAGAAAACGATGGCTCCTTCAAGGTTGACCTTCCCTCAGACAAAAGGAATTGCCTTGCAAAGCTCCTTGGTGGCCCAGTTCAGCTTTATGCCTCAGGGAAGGACCAGATATCAGAAATCATGAAGGGCAAAGAGCCAAACAGCTACACCATCTCTACTCCTCTTAGTTTCAGGACATCATGCCCCCAAAGAACAACTTGCAAGGGTGGAATAGGGGTTGGTTCATCCAAAACTGTGGATCTTCCTCTCCCTCCAGAGTGGGGTCTGGCACCAAGTAGCTACTATGTTCCTTTCTTCCCTATCATTGGAATACCTTGATGATTATTATGTGTTGAAGAGAGTTCAGGTGATTTGTAGTCACTTTGGCAGTATAGAGAAAAATAGAGTGTTGTATGGTCCTGCTTGTTACATATGATTATAGATGTGATATCATATGTAGTGTGAAAGAAAATGCCACATATAGTTGTGGTGTGTAGTGTATGATAGTTTGTGTTTGAAAGCAGATAAATACTGTGTTGCTTTGTCAACTTATGTTACCTTGTTATGTACCATATTTTGCTGATCATAAAACTGTTTTCAGTTTTTTCTTTCTCCTCTTCTCTTACACAAATGTATTTTTTAGTGCTTATAAGTATATCAGATGATAATTCAGTTCTTTACGATTTATATTCATTACTATCTTTTAAGGAAACTGTATATTGTTATCGTAAATTTGTTACTATTGATGATGTGCTCTACCAAATGATACCAATATCTCATGAAGTGATAATGAGTCATAAGTTATCATCTTTTTCAAAAATAAAACTATGAATTTATGACTTGCATAATGGTTTCTGACACAGCCAGCAATGCCAGACTGTAACGTAAAAATGTAATTATATTGAAGAAATTTTTACTAATCAAACACTGTTACGAAAATAACTTTTATACTATGGTTAAAATCTTAGAAGAACATATTTATTTATTTATTTATTTCAAAATATTAAATTATGCTAATCTAATTTCAAATTTTGCATTCTACACTCTAACATCTTTTAAGCTGACTTTGGTGTTGTTACTTCACCACTTCAGGAAATTAGAATGCTTATTTATTAACATATATTTTGAATATGTTTTCTTAATTGTTTTCAGTTCTGGATGCCCAATATTTGACCTTTAGGCTATATTAATTATGAGGGTACTATAGGTGCAGATTGCATTTCCTGAATCTCACATAAGGACGCATTAATTTCTCCAACTAAAATATTTAATGAGATTGTATGTACAAGTTTTGGGTACAATATATATATATATATATATATATATATATATATATATATATATATATATATATATATATGTAATTAAAAATAAAGTTACTAAAATTATATGTCAAAATTTTGAATATTAACAATATTAATAAATATTTTACACTTATAATACCATAACTTAAAATATATAAAGAATTTATGATATTCTTGAGAGAAGAAAATTTGAGTTGGTATGATATGACTCATTTACGTTTAATTTGAAAATTCGTGATTTTGCTCGCAAGGCAATGGATTAAATAAATCGGTCTATTTTAAGTAAAATAACTATTGGAAAATAGTTTTTTAGTTATTATATTCAATAAATTATAATATATAAAAATTAAGACTTGATAATTAATAATTATATATTTTACATATTACACAATAAATTAAATAATTAAAATATCACATTAATTCTTATCCATTATATATTTTTTTAAAAATTTTGATACTATTTTCCCATCAACTTCAAATTTTTAAATTTTCATATAATACACAATATATAATAAACTAAAAAATAAATAATAAATAATATTATCTTTACAATTAAATGAACTTTCTTTCAATTTATAAGAAAGTTGATGGATTACATCGACCTATCCCAAATTCAGCCGAATAACCCTTGTGATAAGTAATTAAATTCTCTTTTTTCATCATTATAAAATTTATCTATTTTGTTTTTCCATTCAACACACTCTAAATCTAGATTCGTTCAATTTTTTTGTTGGGTATATTATTATCTCTATGCCTACTCTAGAGTGAAGGAAATATGCCAAATTGTAGAAATGTCAAGTCTTTAAGATTTGTTTATACCAAAAACACTTATTTGAAAGGTGTAAATTTTGTTGTTTTCCACATACAACGTACTTGAATCATTTTCCAACGTTACATCATTACTTAGTCATAGATACATCATTACGTTTTCTATTAGCCAAAGGGAAAAGCCATTATTTGTGTTTTGTTCAAAGCAACACAAACACAACAATATGTTTATTAGTACATTTTAGTTTGGTTAAGTTTGAAATAATCAGTTTTAACAAATTTATTTGCGTCTGATTATGAAATGATTTATGAAAGGAATCAAGTTACTTAGAACTTATTTTTAAGGGTTTTTCGAAAGTCCTTTCCAATTATAAAAAACCAAGTTATTGGCTATAAAAGTAAAATCTATTACGTGTTTAATCTTGTATTTGTTAGCCATCAATTTCACTATAGATTTAAGACTTTGTTTTCACACTTTGAATACGCTTTTAAAGAAAGTTGCGACCCAAGGAAGAACTTATAACTGTTTAAGTCAAACTTCTCACAGTTTACTTTAATCCATAATTATTATGATAACATAAGAAAGTTTAAGTATGATGAATGGGTTAAGACTGGTGATTTTTTTTTTTTTAATGTCAAATTTTAAAGTTTTCTATTTTTTGTAAAAGCATTTCTTATGAAACAATAGAAAAATAATGTATTTTTAGTTTCATTTTTATGCATCGTTGACGGAGAGCATGAAATAACTTATCATAAGAGTCCAAGTCAAAATGCAGAGTATTTGGACAAACAAAAAGTATAATTAAATAATGCATTATTTTTTTTATTTTCTTCTTATTTAATATTTTCTATATTCATTTTTAGTTAAATTTCTGCCTTATAATTATACCATGACATATGTTTGATTATCTTATTGTATGTTAAGGTGTATACTGGTGGAGTTGAGATTCCAAAATTATTTTATTAGATTCAGTATTGGATTGACTCAATTGGATTATAAATACTAAAGAAACTTTGCAAAAATTTATAATCTTAAAATATTTATTTTATATTTTTATAATTTTTAAAAAATTAGATTATATTATTTAATATTTGAAGAATTGAATAATTTAATATTTGAAAACACATTTGATTAATAGAATAATGAATTAAATTCAATAACTATTATATTACTACTAATATTAATAATATTTCATTGTTTTAATTACATGAATTAACTGAATTTAATTCAATAAAAAAAATTAATTTAATTTATCTAAGTTGGGTAAAATTAAATTAGATTATATTGCTAATCTAATAAATAGGATAATCATGACTGATGCGATGAATAAAGCGATGATTACATTATTGTATTATTGTGACATGATCATTAACATATATATGGATATCACATAATATTATGATTAATATTTTTGTAGTGAATTTGACACTTTAAATTAAAAAATTTAAAGGTTTAAAATTGTTGAAAACGAAAACTAAAAAATTTCCAAGACTCTTGAAATTCTCTTACGTAGAACTGGTCTTTGATACCTTGATGACGTATGGAATTACGTATATCCTTACACATGCTTCCTGTACACAGGAAAGTATACAGATAAATTATTTTTAACGTTAATGATTCTTAAGCATTATTTGAACTTGTGTGCATCATTTTAGGATTTATTTATATTTTTTCTATTTTATTGCAATATCTAAATAAATTTATCATAATTTACAGAATTCAAAAAATGTTATAAGTATAATTTTTGTTTATAAAACACGAACATGTATAAAGAAATTGTATTTTTTAATATAATTTCATTTCAGCTTAAACCTGATATAAAAGTTATGAATAAATAAAATGTTTTTATATATGAAAATTCAAAACAAAAAAAGTTATTCTTATATAATATAACTTTAATTTTATTAATTACTTGATTATTGTGTGAAGTTGTGAGAAAAGAAGATGAATTCCAATTTTATTATATAAAGGCGAAGTTGTGCCTTTTGGAGGACTTCACCTTCATAACTTTTTTTGTTATTTTATTTGCTTAAATTGAAAATCATATATAAAGGGAAAAAATTAATAAAAACTACATTGATTTCATAAAAAAGATGAAATACAAATTTGTAATAAAATTTTTAATAACTTGTTTGAATTATTTAATTTTTTTCAGTAAATTGTAAGTTTGTAATACATACATACATATATATAAACTTATCTAAATAGTAATAGTACGAAAATATATGTGTATTAAAATATGTTATAAACTTTAATCATGAATCTTCTCATCATACACTATCGTCTAGCAAATTATTTCTTAAAATACAAAATTCAAAGAAAATAAAAGCATTACAATTTCACAGAAAGAAAAAGAAAATAAGAATAAAGAAAATAACTAGTACATTATAAATGAAATTGGTTTTTTATTAGTATAATTAGGTACTTTGAAGTCTTATATGTCAGTTTTTAAATGAATTTTTATAATGAACTAATTTGGTTTGATTTTTTTATGTATATCAAATATGATATGATTTTTTATTATTATTTTATTTATGTTTTTCTCATTATAAAGAACATATATATATATATATATATATATATATATATATAAATATATGAAAGATCATAAATTTTATTTTAAAATTAATATTGTGTAAATAATTATATTTTTATAATTCTTAGAAGTATATAAAAAATATTTTGAAATATCATATAAATTCTATAAGCCCTATCTTGAATTTACTATATCATAAATAATATATATTTTATGATGTTATAATTATACTAATCATTTTCTTAAAATAATATGAATTTTCAACATTACAAGAAAAAAGTTATTTAAAAACTAATTTTTAGTCACCAAATGAAATTATTACTAATTGTGACAAAAATAATTACCAAATTAGATTTTGGTAGCTAAATAACTACAAAATATAACTAATGATTAAATTTAGTGATCAATTAAGTCAAATAATTAGTATCTAACATTAGCCACTAAGATTTTAGTGACCTATGTCATTAGATTTTAAATTAGTCTCTAACTTAATTAGATACCAATTTAGAATCTAATGACATAGGTCACTAAAACTTTGGTGGCTGTTAGATATCAATTATTTAATTCAATTGATCACTAAATTCAATCATTACTTATATCTTGTAGTTATTTAGCAACCAATATTTAATTTGGTGACTATTTTGATCACAATTAGCAACCATTTAATTTGATAACTAAATATTAATTTTTAAATAACTTTTGTCTTGAAGTGCAAAAGTATTCTAAATGCATCTTATGCTACACGATTATCCAAAAACAAGCATAATTTATCACAATTTACTAAAATTTTAGAAAATATAATTAATATTTTTGTGTAAAAAAATATATAAAAAAACTTTTATTTAATACTTAACTAGTTTATCTTTTATCATATCCATTCTGAATAAAGTGACACTTTTATAACTAATATTTTTTGGAATTCATAGTTAATAAATATTTGTTAATGTCTAAAGTGGCCCTTCCTTTAATGCTTGACTCCATCCCTGGTACTGATGTATAATTAATCTCATACTTTTAATATGTCGAATAAATAAAATATTTGTTTTATCTAAAAAAATATATTTCATGTTTTTATCAAGGTGCTCCCCGAATTCAAAAATAAATCACACTCATTGACACCTTTTTCCTTTTCCATATAAAAAAAAAGGTCAACACACGTGAAGTCGAATTAATACACATGTCAACTGAGTTAGCATTCAATGTTTTTAAATCTTGCATTATTAGTTACGAGGTCAAAAAGAAAAATAAGAGGAAACTTCACACACTGAAATATTTTTTATTAAAAAGAAAAAAATATTCTTAAAGGAAAAATTATGAAATTACCTCATTTTTTATTCTGCTTTAAATTTTTTATAAAAAATAAAAAATAATAATTCTCATTAATGATTTAATTTCTCAAAAAATAAAAAGTATTTTTTGTAGAGAAGTATTATCATAATTAGATCAATCGTTCACTGAAAAAAGTGCTGGATTGACCCGTAACCAATTCAATTAGTTTTGGTCAATTATTGAATTGCATTAGTCAATATATATATATATATATATATATATATATATATATATATATATATATATATATATATATATATATAAATAAAATAATATATTTGAATTAAATTTTACACTCCAAGGATTAAATATGTTTTTTAATAATATTTTGTCAAAAAAATAATTTTACTTGTCATACTAAACAATTTATATTATATGTATACGTAGGTCTAGGATAAAAATAGTTAATAATATTGACGAAATGTTAACATTGCGAATCAACAAAGATCGTTATCACAATTATTAAAAAGTAAAAGACCAAATAAATAAATTCTTATATAAATAAATAAATAAAGTATGAGACATAATAAAAAGGGGATATATTCCCTTTTTTTATTTTATTCTTAATTATATTGTCAAACTTTAATAGTTTAATTCTCAAAACTATTATATAAACCATAACAAAGAAAAAAAATAGTAAAAATACACTATTAATCCACTTAAAATTACAGCACAAATCATTATTTCATAATGTAGTTACTTTTTCTTTCTTCCTCTTTAGTTTAAATATGCAATTTATATTATTTCTCTTGCATTATTTTCATTCAAATTATAAATAAAATATTGAATATAAAATAATATATATATATATATATATATATCATTATTTTAAAAAAATAAAAATAATAAAATTATTATATTTTAACTCATTAAAACAAAATAGCATAATAAAAAAGTCGCGCACAAAGGTTTTCATTATTATGTATAAAAAATAATTAATTTCTAAATGAACATCATAAATTTCAATTTCAGTTGACGCACCAAACACATTTATCATGTCGTGGTTTTGAAAAATATCAACCTTTAAAATATAAGTAAGGTTTAAATATACTTTTGTTATCTGAAGTTTCTGTTAAAAATTGATTTTAATCTTCATATAAAATAATTTATTTATTTCGTCTTTTACTTTTTAATAATTGTGATAACGATCTTTGTTGATTCGCAATGTTAACATTTCGTCAATATTATTAACTATTTTTATCCTAGACTACGTATACATATAATATAAATTGTTTAGTATGACAAGTAAAATTATTTTTTTGACAAAATATTATTAAAAAACATATTTAATCCTTGGAGTGTAAATTTAATTCAAATATATTATTTTATTTATAAAATTTCATAATATATATATATATATATATATATATATATATATATATATATATATATTATATTGACTAATGCAATTCAATAATTGACCAAAACTAATTGAATTGGTAACGGGTCAGTCCAGCACTTTTTTCAGTGAACGATTATTATGATAATACTTCTCTACAAAAAATACTTTTTATTTTTTGAGAAATTAAATCATTAATGAGAATTATTATTTTTTATTTTCTATAAAAAATTTAGAGCAAAATAAAAAAATGAGGTAATTTCATAATTTTTCCTTTAAGAATATTCTTTTTTCTTTTTAATCGAATAAAAAATATTTCAGTGTGTGAAGTTCCCTCCTATCTTTCTTTTTGGGCTTGTAACTAATAATGTAAGATTTAAAAACATTGAATGCTAACTCAGTTGACATGTGTATTAATTCGACTTCACGTGTGTTGACTATTTTTTTTAATGGTTGTGCGGAAATAAAATTTTAATGAAAAGAGGAAAGAAAAGAAGCAATGTGAAAAATAAGGCGGAAAATTAATGGAGTTTATTAGAAAAAATATAAACACTTATCGGGAGTTAAGAAAACCTAAAAAAAAATGCATGTTTTGGTAGAGGTTATTATAACATTTGATAATAAATCTCTGTTAAAATTAAAATTTTGTCTAGTGACAGTTTTATACTTAGTATTACTTTTCTCTGACAATAAATAAATAAAACAAATTCTTAACCTAGAAGCACGTTAAAAAACTATAATTCGAGATTATCGTACTTTTAAAGAAAAGTTAGACTAAGAAATTATGAGTTTGAAGAAAACTTAGAAATGTTTCAACTTAAAGGAAATTTTCTTTCTAGTTCCTTCGGTCTATATTATTATTTTCTGTGTATGAATACAAATTATTAATCAGTACAAACATGGATTTTGAGTGTAGATATGATAATGAGTGAGTAAGGAAGTATTTAGTTAAGTTCGCAGAAGTTATAGTTAAGGAAGTTAAGAAGTATATTATACTTTTTAGTTAAATTTATATTTTTAAGTTTTATTTAATTATTTTATAATTTAAACGATTTAACTATTTATATATATATATATATATATATATATATATATATATATATATATATATAAAATTAACGAGGAGATTACAAATAAGAGTTGTGGCAGTACTTTATCATGAAAGTTGGAGTGTTGCTCCGTACTTTGGTTTATTTTATGTGGAAAGTGACATTACCAAGATTTGGATTTTTGTGTTAATTGATTAAGAAAGAGAAGTCACTGTAACATGTACTAATCCATTTTAATATTTGGTTTAGATGACTTGATTTGGTCCCTTATAATATTTAATTATGGAAGAAAGAAATATAAATGATAATATATTTGTATTCAACTGCAAAAAGGAGAAATTAAAAAAAATTAAATTTGACTATAGAAAATTAGATTTTAAAATTTTATTCTTTGATTAAAAATTCATTTTTTTTTATCTTTTCATCCTCTTTCTATTAAGCTAGAAAAAAGATAATCTATCTTTCCCAATAAATTGTTTTTTTTTTATATTTTTACTTTTAATTATAAAACTATAATGGTAATTCCAGACAACTATTTTTAACACTGTTACAAATGAATATTGGATAAAATAGTTAAATATATCCAAAATATTTTAATTGAATCACAAAGCTAAAAAGTTGTATATAAGCACATAAGACATGTTTTCGTAAAAAAAAAAATTGTCAAAATAGAGATCATTACGTCTGCAACAAGGAAGAGGCAAATCTATGTTACAAGATATTATGGATAAATTATTTATCTCCATAATAAACTAAATATATATTAATTATTATCATTCGTACTAGGTTTTACATATAATACGATTCATAATTGGTTTTGAATTAATTATATTTTTATTACATTTGGCTTGGTCAAATTTTAAGTGATTATTATTCTAAAACAGTTGTTTTCTCATAAAGCAATTATACAATAAAAACTAAGAAATATTAACTAAAATGAGAATAATATTAAACTAGATTATTTTGTGGAAAGGAGAAGAAAACATATCATATGACATATCTGACTTGTTCCACTAGTCAGATTGCCCTGCTTGCTTGGTTGATCTGCAAAAGAAATGTCCATTGACATGTTGACAAATGTATCTGCAAAATTAGGCTTCACAACAATTAATTAGGTTTGGTTACACAAAATCTAGCTGACTTAAGGAAATGATTGCATTTGCATATACACCAACAGATAGAAGAAAGCTATTTTTTTTTTTCCTGTGTTATGGTTTTTGAGAGATGAGGACTTATTCAAAATGACATTTTATTGGATATGTAGCCATCATAAGGTACCCAACATGGATAACATAGACGATTTCTCCTTCGCATAACCGCGTCAAAGTTTCCATCAAAACTTCACAATTTTCTAAATTTACACGGTGAATCTCCCTGCCCCACCACCCTTTCTTTTTCTCTCTCAATTCCATTGTTCATAGTATATGTGTATATATACATTTACATCATTCGAATATGCAAAAAGTAAAAGACACATAAAAAGTATCATACCAGTGGTAGCTATAGCTTCTTATGACAAACATTATGGAAGACCATCCACCTGGTTTTCGCTTCTTCCCAACAGAAGAAGAGCTTGTTGGCTTCTACCTGCACAACAAGCTAGAAGGTTTGACAAATGCTGCTGCCATAGATAGAGTTATCCCAGTTGTTGATATCAATGCCCTGGAGCCTTGGAACCTCCCAAGTATGATACATACATATATATATATATATATATATATATATATATATATATATATATATATATATATATAAAAAA
>Ga0209489_108001_pt1 | contig 15022 bp, 14 predicted proteins | sample SiratrowhiteBW_FD_187527 | JGI IMG/M metagenome (GOLD analysis project Ga0209489, IMG submission 187527) | Root nodule microbial communities of legume samples collected from California, USA - Siratro white BW (SPAdes) (version 2) | ecosystem: Host-associated > Plants > Roots > Nodule | place... | reverse complement strand
TTTACTTATTTAATTAAAGGTACCGCCTTAGGGCGGGCGTCGTGGGGGTGCTAATACCTTCCCCACGCGTAACCGACTCCCGGACTTTGAGTCTGGTTTCATGAACTTGCCTTATCTAATCTTTTTTGGTTTTTCTATGGTTTTCCATAATTAACTGTAGTGGCGACTCCTCTGTTTTATCTAAAAATAATTTTATCTTTGTTCGCCGTCCCGTCGTGACCCCGGTTGCGACAAAGATAAATTCATTAATCTGTTATTATTTTTCTTGATATCAATACACTCAAAAGGTGCAAAAATGAATATAAACTCTAATTTCTCAGCTACCATTCCAAATTCTCCAAATAAAGAGACATACAACAATATTATGGAATCTCAGAGAAGGAAAAAAAATAAGTAAAAACATCAAATAAATGAAGGAGATAAATGAAATAATCAAATAATGAAAGAAAAAAAAAGATATAAGTGGATGAGTTATAGAATGAAAAAATATATAAAGAAATTATGTTAATTTGATGAAACAGTAGAAAGGATAAAAAATTAAAAAATTATAATACCTAACTTTGTATATTCAATTTTTTTAAAATATTATTAATTTATTATAAGAAAGTTAAAAAAATATTATTAATTAAAAATCAGTACTAATATAAATTTAAATTCATTAAAGAGTATTTATAATATATGTAAACTTTAGATAAGTTAAAATATTTTAAATTTTTAATTAAAAATTATTTTTTAGTGTAATTTTAAAATTAAAATTTTTTAATTTTAAAATAATATATTAGTATTAAATTTTTGAAGTTTTTGAAACTTTAAAGTCTAAAAAAGTCATTTTACTTATTTAGACCTTCAGTCCCATTTTATAGTTTTGCTCTTTGAGCTACTTAGTGGTGAATAGTGAAGTATATCTCATTTATAAAAGTTTATTACTTTTAGTTACTTAATGGTAAATAGTGAAGTGTATCTCATTTATGAGAGTTTATTACTTTTAGTTACATTGCAGATATTTTATGATGATTTCTTTTGGTTCTAAAATTTAGTTACATAATTTTGAAAAGTGGAAAAAGTCTTTAACTATAACAATATATTTACATATTTACATGACATTGGTTATAAGTAAAATTTATCTATAATATTTAATGTTATTCTGAATTTTATCTTTCAAATTTGATCGGCTTCTTATTAAGATAGACAAATTTGTTTGCCCAAAAAACTACCTAACCAGATTAAAAAAATACTAAACTAAGAATTATATAATTAGACAATAAATGATATTTATTAGGAGTTAAGTTTTGGATTTCTTACACACAATATTTTAAGACTTTAGACTAAAATTTTGATCTCAAATTTTTAAGATATTTCATTCTTTCCCTTTCATAAAAATTTCATCCTCAAAATTTAGAAGAAATAAAAGTACTTTTTTTAATATCCAAATTACATCTCCCGTATCTTAGGATCATATATTCGATAAATCTTAAATTTATAAGAATTTTTCATTTAAGTATATAGATAAACATAAAAAATAATACTTAAATAAAATATAAAAGTAACTTTTTTCTTAGAAGTATATATATATATATATATATATATATATATATATATTAATAATAATAATAAAATGAAACATTAATAGAAATGTGAGTAGGGTAACAAAATATAAAAATAATAATTTAGAAGTAATATGACAAAGTAGAACTTACAGAAATTAAATTAAAATTTTATAATAGAACTTATAAAAATTAAATTAATATTCTATGAGAATCTTCTATGGAAAATTCTTAAAATCTGAAAAAAAATCATATTTTAAAAAAAATTAAAATCTTAAAATGAAATTTATAATTAAAAAAATTTCAATAAGATATTAAAAGATGAAAAAAAATAATGAAATGTGGTTTTTCACGTAAAAAAATGAATTACGATGTCAAAATGACAAGACAATTTCCAAAAACAACTTGACCTGGATAGAATCCAGTATCACTCCTTAACATCAGTGATCAAGTTTATATCTACTGTTTTAATCTTCATTATTTTTTTGAGTATAAAAGTTTTTTTTATTCACCACAATACTCATAAAAATAAGATGTGAAGGGGGTTGGTGGAATTATATAAAAGATTTGTCTGACACCAGAACTTTCAAAATCTTCATCACAGTGGATCTTCTCTTCTTCCAAAACCACCTTTTCATTTTCCATTTTAGAAAATAAACGTCTCTTCGGATTGTTAAATCTTTTTAATGCATATTAAATTTCTAAAATTTATTTAACTTCAATTTTTTACTTTATTTTTAAAATTAAATTTTATTTTGGTACTCACATATTAACTCTATAAAACCAAATCATAGTTCCTTCCCTCATTCTCACATTCATCCCAATCTACGTGTGCTTTCAGTACGTCTTTTTATTCAAGTTTTTTTTTTTTTTGGTGTTCAACCAACCTAAAATTCCAAAATTTATCTCTTTCTCTTTATTTTTTTTTGTGAATATCTACTGGGTAATCAGTAGTTTTGATTTTCTCCAAGGAAATACTAAGATGTGTTCCCTGTATCAGGTTGAAATTTGGAAGTTAGTGAAATGGAGAAAAACAAGAAACGGCGGAAGTTGATGTTTGAGAAGTATAGGTGGAACATCACCAACTTCTCTAAATTGCATTCCAATCAACATTGGTCAGAGAAATTTGTAATCGATGAGCATCCATGGTACTTTATTCAAATTTTGCTTACTGATTACGCTTCTCATAATCTTTTCTTTTGTTTGTTTTAATTGGTTTTCTAAACTTTGTTATCAGGCATATAGCTATCATCCCAGATTCGTACTTGCAAATTTATTTAGAAACTCATGTGGATGGTGGTAATTTACCCAAGGGCTGGAAAAAGACTGCAGCTTTCAATTTGGCTTTAATTAACCAGGTTAACGAAGAAATGACCATAACAAAAGGTATTTTTTTCCTACTTCCGTCTCTTGAAATTTGAAGTTTTTGGTCACTGTTTTTGTGAAAGTAGACCTTGTAATCTATTTAGAAATCAGCATTATCGACCTTCATGAAAGTTATTTTGTTATATGAAGAATAGTTTTTTAGTATGCTGTGTTGATGATAAGGTTTGGGGGGAGAGATTTTGGGTAGAAGAATCAAATTATGATTGATTTTGACTATTATTTTTAATCTGAAACAACTAACCCTTGGTATATGAATTTTTCCAGGATTTGAATGAGTTTAGTGCATATGGCATTTTTTGTGGTTATGATGAGTTCTTACGTTTGTATGATCTTAGAAAATCTGGTTTACATAAACTTAAAAACTCTGGTAATGGGTTTATTGTGAACGATACTTGTATCATTGAAGTTCGGATTTTTGTGACAAAGTATGTGGATGAGAATGAAGATTATCAACCTATTTGCAACATTGATGACAACCCTGTCAAGGACAACAAATATACTTTATTTGGTGAAATGTTGAGAAGCTCATTTGAAAAAAAAGATCAAAATTTTGTTCCACTGTTGGAAGAAGTATGTTTACAACATCCCTCACTTGTTGGAAGTCAAGAGAAAAGAAGTTGCAGGTTTAGTGAATGGGCATTCACAGCTTTGGGTCGAGTTCTTCATTTACTGAAGACTAAAAAAGTGAAAGATATGGATGAAGAAGCATATAAGCATCTGCAAATTTTGTGGGATGAACTTCAGACGTTTGGGTTTGATTTGTCTTGGTTAAAATGTAATGTTGAATCTGCCTTGGATATGAAAAGATATATGGTTAAAGCTGAGGTGAGGAAAAATGTGAGTGCTTTAAAGAATGAAATAGAGGATTTAAAGAATGAAATAGAGGAGTTTAAGGCAAGGTTGATTGAAAGAGAGACACAACTTGAAATGGCAAGTAAGGACTTAATGAAAGTAGAAAAAAGTTTTGGAGAGTCAACACTTGAAATGGCAATTAATGAGTTGAGGAAATAAATTTGATGAATTTCTTTTGTACACTCACAAACTTCATTGAATATCAATCTAGTTTTATGCAGCTGATGATTGAGTGTTTGGTGTTGAATGCAGATATTACAATTTCATTGATGATTAATGATAATCTTTGCTGCAGAGAAGAAACAAGAAATCAAGGTAATTTCATTTTCCAAATGATTGTGCCAAATGAAATTGTAATTTTGGCCTTTTATATTTTGAGGAATCTTTAATTTTAGTTTCTAAAATTATTTTTCACATTTTTTTATCATTTTATTTCTAATTATATTCAATTTTGCTCTTTGATTTATTTTCAAAATATAGGATTTATAAAATGACAATTAAATTATAAATAATCATGTTCTGCAAGTGATGTGTTTTAGATATTCATGTATTGGAGCTAGATTTGTTTACCTAACTTATTAATTAGTTTTGATTAACTTTTTTTATTTTAATTTTGAATGAGAGGAACAAAAAAAACATAAATTTATTTTTATAAAATAGAATAAACAATTAAATTTGAGTGAAACAATGAAAGGTGTCACTTTAAGAGTAGTGATTATACATTGCATTCTTTATCTCTATAAAAATTGAATTTTTAATTTTACCTTTATATACTGTATTTATTTTACACAGGTCCTTCATTTATTCAATTAGAAAAAGATATGACAAACATAAAACTTGATCCATGCAAGTACAAGAATTAATAACAAAGGTGATTTTCAATTTAACACAGGAAGTAGTGGTTGTTGTTCTTCTAATTGTTTTTTTTGTAAAATATACAACATTAACAAATTAGTGAGGTATTGTCGGGTGCTTAATAATGATAATAAAAAATTCTATTGTTTTCACTAATTAATTTTTAAGTTCATACTCCCCTTCAAGATTCACACGAAAACCATTGTATTTAATAAGGTTAATAAATGATGAGTATCTTTCATAAGGTTAATAAATTAGTTACTAATTTATTTTGACTAATTCAATTTAAGTAATACAAATGGTTTGATAAGTATTTGATTAACAAGTTTACCTAACCCTTTTTATAATATCATCGATCAATAAGCGGAGAAACGTTTCTTAAATAATTAAGACATGGAAATTTAATATCATATTCTATATATATATAAATTTATTTAAATTTTATTTTCAAAATAACAGACATAAATTATATATATATATATATATATATATATATAATATAAAGATTGTTCAGTAGATTAATTGTAGGTTGTAGGTTGTTGAAGGTAAGAAGAAAGTAATGATTATTGAACCATGAAGAAAATTTTAAGACTTTGGGTGAAAGTCATGTTTGAATTAGTTATGCTTTTAAATGATACTGAGATGCTTCATCCATTTCCGGGAAAATATGCAAAGATGCTAGTAGCTAATGAATGAGGAAAATTAGGGGTACTTTCAAAAATTAAAGAAGATGAACAAAGGAAATATTAGGAGATATATAAATAATTTTAGAGTATCATATTTTAAAATAATAAAAAGAATGATAAATGATAAATATTACAAAGAATATTCATTTTTTTAATAGTTCACCAAGAATAAAATTATAAATAATATAAGAATCAAACTTATAATAAATAATCAGAATAAATAAGAAATTTTGATATCATTTTCCATTTAATCAAACAATATATAACTTTTATCTCCATTTAATCATTAAAGATTTAACCTTTCGGCCACGAGTTTTCTAGTAAGGTACAATATGATGATGTGTAGAAATTAAAAATGGTAATAAGAAAATGTAAAGAGATCATAATTTAAAATTAGTATAAAGATTAATATTGAATTTGAAAATATATAAATAAAAATGTTAAATAATTAGAAAATTGTGAGACTTAAAGAGTATCTCATTGAAAAATGGAAAATAATACCAATATACATATCTCTTTTCTCCTATTTTTGAGAATTGAACTGAACAAATCGAGTACGACTTCTAATTTCTCTCTCTTTCTAACTATTTTTCTTTGTTTAGACTTTGACTTGAGATCATTTATTTATAATGTATGTTCTAATCATATTATAGTTTAATTTTATTCGTCGATTTAAAATTTAGTTAGATTCTATTGATGAAGGTGGTAGCGATAAAATAAAAATAAAATGACATGGCATGACATGATAAAATGATGAGAAATCACTTAAGTTTATCTAATATTATCTCAAAATTTTACCATTATTATTATTATTATTATTTATTTATTTTTTTACATCACCTTCGATTGACTTGAATTTATTAAAATAAATTACAGTTTGATAAAACCTAGCTTACAATTGTTTCATTTGGGTAAATATCTTATATATTCAAATTCTATTGTTTGGGTTAGAAAAACACCCAAATTATAAGAATTGGTTTTCAAAATCCAACCTCATAAAATATTCTGAAAGAGAATAATCCCTCCCCTCATTTCATTATAATAATTCGTCTATATACAACAAATAGGCTTAATCAAGCACACTAATCAGACTATAATATGATAACCTAATTAGGCTATAATTAGGAAAACTAATTAGGCTAACAAAAATATACATTTAATGATAATCATCTGTACAATCTTGCATATATATGTATCATATATATGCTAACACACCCTCATAGTCACAGCAAGAGGTCGTCAAATGCTTAGACTGTCCCCAAAATCCTCTAATAACACCAACATAAGACCTTTGGTAAATATAACGTGATGAGACATGTAACACTCGAATTTGGCCACAAGCCACCTTTGCCCGTACAAAATGTATATTCATGTCAATATGCTTAGTGTATTGATGCTAAACAAGATTACCAGCAAGATATAGTTAACATTATCACAATACACCAATGAAGCCTTTTGAATAGGACAATGAAGCTCTAATAACAAGTTTCGCAACCAACATGACTCATAAACCACATTGGCAACCCCTCGGTATTATGCCTTTACACTTGAACGGGATAAAGTAGTTTGATGTTTAGAGACCAAGAGATCAAGTTATCACCCAAAAACACAATAACCCGACGTTGAACGTAGTGTATCGGGACACCCACCCCAATCAACTTCAGTATATGAAATAAGAGTGGATGTGGAAGATGGACAAAGGTGAAGATCAAAATCCATAGTACCCTGTATGTAGCACAAAATGTGTTTAAGAACATGCATGTGCTTCTCTCGCGGGTCTTGCATGAATAAGCATACCTTTTGTACAACATAAGCAATATCGGGTCTCGTGAATATAAGGTAATGAAGTGTTCCTACAAGTCTCTTATACAGAGATGGATCCTCAATCTGTTTGCTCATAGTACCACAAAGTTTCATTTTTGTATCAACTAGAGTAGGAGATGGCTTACACGGTGACATGCCGACGCAATCAATGATCTCAACAACATATTTCTTTTGAGAGAAACATAAACCACTTGTATGACGAGTGACTAAAATGCCTAGAAAATAGCTCAACGGGCCCAAGTCCTTTATAGCAAATTCTGAGCTAAGAAGAAAGATGATAGATTGACGAAGCTCATCAGAGGAAGCAGACAAAATAATGCGAAGATGAGATTGATAGTTTAGTAGCTTATGAGGAAGAATATTGAGAAGGTAAGTTGCCATTTGCAAAGCATGATGCCAAAAGGAATGCGGAAGGGAAGCACGAGCCAATAAGGTACAGAGAATGTTGTTGATGGTACGAATTTGTCTTTCGACTTTTCTATTTTGAGGGGATGTATGAGGACATGAAAGATGAAACGAAAGACCATTTGCTTTACAAAAATCCCAAAGGGGACCATTATCAGATTTCATGTCATTATCACATTGTATAGTCTTTATATCCCGCTCAAATTAGGTTTGAATAAAGGTTTTAAAATTTAAAAATGTGAAAAAGTTTGTGATTTTTGCGATAAAGGAAACGTCCTCAAAAATTTAGAATAATCATCCACAAATAAAACATAATATTTATGACCAAAGGAACTCAAAGCAGATGACATATAAAGATCACTATGTATAATATCAAATGACATATTAGTGCTAGAATTTGAAACATAAAATGACAATTTAATGTTTTCCAAGAGGACAAGACTGACAAATACGAGTGTCTTTGATTTGGTTACATTCAATCAATTTATTCTTCGTAAGGGAGTTCAAAACAGGTGCTCTCAGGTGATCCAAACGATCATGCAAAATGGATGGTGCTAAAGTAGCAAAAGTAGATTGATAAGTATCTGGATTTGTAATGGGATAAAGCTCGCCCCGACTTTCACACTGCATTACCGACCTCTCCGTCTGAAAATCCTGTACAGAAAAATCAAAGGGATCAAATTCAACAGAGACATATCTGTCAGTTGTAAATTTTCTGACTAACACCAAATTTTTAACAAGGTGAGGCACATGAAGGACATTGTTTAATTGTAATGGAGGACACCGGGAAAGACAATTTCGGGTGACTGTATCCATGAATTGGAATCGATTGACCTTTACCAACAATTATACCATGTTTATTGATCATACTGAAATAAGACGTGAGGTTACCTTGTGTGGATGTCAGATGTAGCACCCGTGTCTATGTACCAATTTGCATCCGGAGGAGTAATACTAAGAGTATGCATTGCGGCTTCAATGTTAGTTGTATTTGAAGCTGTTGTGTAGGCCTGCTGGGGTCTGACCCATAAATTAGAAGGATATGGACAAGGAGGTATAGGCCAAGGAGCCCAAGGTGCCATTCAAGGCCACGACTGCCTGCCAGACCATGGAGCATTGACTGGAGGGTGCTGACCTGCTGCCCACCACCACGGTTGTTGCTGTTGTCAATCTGACCCCACCTCGACTATTGTCGTTGTCACTTGGACCACTTGCATTACCCCCTTCGTTGGTACTCCATTTTCCACCTCCACAACCACCATTGTTGTTGCGTTTTTTCCCTTCATTATTATTGCGGGTTTGGTTCCTCTTCCCATCGTTAGTGTTGCGGTTGGAAGAGAAGTGATAGAAAATATCATGAGAGTCAACCGAATAACGAGTAACCATAGCTGATGAAGAACTTTGTGCCGTCTTCTTAGCAAGGTTGGCTTCTTCGAGAGTGAGCATCGAACGAGCTTTACAGAATTTGGGTAAAGGATCACTTTGGTGAATAAGAGTGGCCACATCTTTCTAGGGCTCAGTGATACCAGATACCAATTGAAGAACAAGTCTATTGTTGTCGACAGGAGAGTCGACTCTTGAGTTGTACTGACAGAGATTTGATAATATGCAGAGACATTCGAAAATCTGTCATATCTACATGAGTGAAGTGTCAAGGTCAACAGCACGAGAGTGTTGGTTATCCTGGAATATGTCACGCAATCTATTCCAAACCTCCATTGCCATGGTGTTGGGTTCAAGAATTGTATGTAAAAGATCATGAGATATAGTGGCGTAAATTCACTGTAGAACCATAGCGACAAGAGTCGATCAAAGTTCTTTCTCCTTCTCTATTAAAAGCAGTGTCTCCTTATCTTGCGCAGGAGGAATAATATGATCAATTATTCTATGGGATCGTGTATGAATCTTAAAGAGTTCCACCTATGTGGAATATTGTACGTTTTTCATCTTAAGAGTGACGAGAACATAGTTATTGATATTGGATACAACAAGAGCAAGATGAAGAGAAGATTTTGAGACAGACATCGTGATTGAGAAGAGAGAGAGAAAAGGAAAAAGAAAGGGACAATTTTTCTAGAAATATGATACCATGAAAAAGAATAATCCCTCCTCTCATTTTATCATAGTAATCTGTTATCAGAAAAACCTAATTAGACTATAACTAGAAAAACTAATTAAACTAACTAAAAAATACATTTAATAAATGATCTGGATAATTTTATATATATATATATATATGCTACATCATTTCTTAAAATTTGACTTCATAAAGTCATCTTGTAAAATTTGATATACTCCAAAACAAAATTCTTAAACAAAATTCCAACTTTCTAACATCCTCACACCCAAATTCAAATGGTCATCTCTCGAATAATGATTTCTTACAATTCAAACACTCAAAATTAAATTGATAAGATTATATCTCAAAATCCAACTTCTTAAAATCTAAATGAACTTTCTATCATCAAAACACCTTAAATCAAACACCTTAAAATCATTTTCCGAAATTCAACTTCTTAAAATCTTAATTAATTTCTTATCATTAGAACACTCAACTAAATCGACTTCTTATCATCGAAACACACCTAAAACCATTTTATTAAAGTCATCTCCCTGTGCGCGAATGACGATCCAATTTTCAAAAGAACTTCGCCTAAGCGTCACTTCTTAAACCAATGATCAAGTCTGTATCTCCTGTTGTACTTTTCCTTATTTTTGTTTATATTTTCAATGTAAAATGTTTTTTTATTCACCACGTTACTCATGAAAATAGGTTGTGAATGGATTGGTGGACTTGTAAAAAAAGATTTGTCTGACACCAAACCATGCAAAATCTACAGCGAATCTTTTCTTCTTCCAAATCACCTTTTCGTTTTCCCTTTAGAAAACAGAAATCTTTTCAGATTCTTAAATCTTTTTAATGCATATTAAACTTATAAAATTTAACTTAAATTTTTACTTTATTTTTAACCTTCAATTTTATTTTGCTATTCACATACTAACTCTATAAAACCAGATCATAGTTCCTTCTCCCCCACATTCATCCCAATCTAGGCTGTCCTTTTGTTACGCCTTTTTATTCAAGTTTTTTTTTTTCTGTGTTCAACCACCCTAAAATTCCCAAATTTATGTACTTCTCTTTATTTTCCTTTTTTGTGAATATCTACTGGGCAATCACCAGTTTTGATTTTCTCCAAGGAAATACTAATATCTGTTCCTTGTATCAGGTTGAAATTTGGAAGTTACTGAAATGGAGAAAGCAACAAAAGGTGTAAGTTGATGTTTGAGAAGTATAGTTGGAACATCACCGACTTCTCTACGTTCGATTTCGAAGATGAACATTGGTCCGACAAATTTATACTGGATGAACATCCATGGTACTTTATTCAAATTTTGCTTACTCATAATCTTTTCTTTTGTTTGTTTTAATTGGTTTTCTAAACTTTGTTTTCAGGCATATTGCAATCGTCGCAGATTCGTACTTGGAAATTTATTTAGAAACCCATGTTGATGGTAGTAATTTACCAAAGGGCTGGACAAAGACTGCAGATTTCAATCTGGCTTTAATTAACCAGGTTAATGACCAAATGACTATAAGAAAAGGTATTTTTTCCTACTTCGGTTTTTTGAAATTTTAAGTTTCTCTTCAATACTTTTGACATAATAGACCCTGTAATCTATTTAAAAGTCAACTTTATCGACCTTCATGAAGGTTAATTTGTTATATGAAGAATAGTTTTTTAGTATGCTGTGTTGGATGATAAGGTTTGGGAGGAGAGATTTTTGGTAGAAGAATCAAATTATGATTTGTTTTGACTATTATATTTAATCTGAATCAACTAACCTTTGGTATATGAATTTTCCAGGATTTGAATATGAGTTTAGTGCAGATAAAGTTTATTGTGGTTTTCATGAGTTCTTATGTTTGCCTGATCTTAGAAACTCTGGTTTACGTCAACTTAAGAACTCTTGTAATGGGTTTATTGTGAATGATACTTGTATTATTGAAGTTGGGATTTTTGTGACAAAGTGTGTGGATGAAAATAAAGAATACAAGTCTTTCTGCAAGATAGATGAGAACCTTATGAAGGAAAAAGATAGTCCTCTATTCCATTTAATGTTAAGAAGCTCATTTCAGAAAATGGAGCCAAATTTTGTTCCACTATTAGAAGAAGTATGTTTAAAACATCCCTCACTTGTTGTAAGTCTTGAGAAGAGAAGTTGCAAGTTTAGTAAATGGGCATTCACAGCTTTGGGTAGAGTTCTTCATTTCCTGAGGACTAAGAAAGTGGAAGATATGGATGAAGAAGCATGTAATCATCTTCAAATTTTATGGGATGAACTTAAGACATGTGGGTTTGATTTGAGTTGGTTAGAATTTTATGTTGAAGCTGCCTTGAATAGGAGAAAGTGGATGGACAATGTTGATAAAATGAGAAGGAATCTGAGTACTTTAAATTTTAAAGAAGAGAGGTTGAAGGCCTGTTTGACTGAAACAAAGACAGAACTTGAAATGGCAAGTAAGGACTTGAGAAAAGCAGAAAAAAGATTGAAAGAGTCAATTTGGATGCCAGACCATTATGATGTATGGACCGATTCATCAAATATCAAATGTCAATTTAGTTTTATGAAGCTGCGCATTGAGATTTTGGTGTTGAATGCTGATTTTGATTAATGATATTGATAAACTTTGCTTCCCAAATGGATATGACTGAATTAATTTCAATTTTGACTTTTTATATTTTAAGAAATCTTTAATTTTAGTTTCTAAATTATTTTTCACAATCTTTATCATTTTGTTTCTAATGATATTTAATTTTGCTTTGTTTTTTTTTTAAGTACAAGTTTTATATAATTAAATGAAATAAAAATTAATAATGTTCTGTAAGTTATGTGATTTAGATATTAATGTATCGGAGACGGATCTGTTTACCTAACTTGTTAATTAGTTTGGACTAACGTCTCCAATTTTAATTTTGAACGAGAGTAGAATAAATAAATATAAATTTATTTTTATAAAATATAATAAGCAATTTAAATTTTAGTGAAGTTACGGAAGGTGTCCAATCTAGACTAGTGTTTATATATTGCGTTTTTTTTATCTCCATAAAAATTAAGTTTTCAATTTGTCGTTTTTTAAATATATTTTTTGAATTTTACTTGACTGTATTACGAAGAAGAGTGTAATATAAATGCCTTTCAACAAGGAAAACATACGGCAAACATAAAAAGACTGGCAAACTTGTATGCAAATATAGGTCAGAGGAGGTAGAATTAAAAATGAAGTGATTTTCAATTTAACAAACGAGGAAGAAAGTTCATTGGTTGTTCACCCAAACTTCTATTATAAAATATACAACTTTAGCAAACTAGATGTTATGAATGTTATACTATATAGGTCAAGGTGTACTCTACCGACAGTGAGCCGCCATTGAAGTAAATTGAAGTAATTAACCATATTGGTGAAAGATATATTTGCTAAATAATAAGGTTGCTATATATTTGGTGAAGGTAAAAAATAACGTATTTGATATCCTAAAACATTAGATGTGGTTCGAACCTGATTTAAAAGAGACCAGAATGACGTGTGATTATATTGGTCAAATGCTTGGTAATGGAACAGTGAAATATGAACCTGATTTAAAAGAGACTAGAATGACGTGTGATTATATTGGTCAAATGCTTGGTAATGAAACAGTGAAATATGAGAAAATTTAACATTTTGACTTTCAGGGTGTGGATGAGTGTCTTTGTAGTATCATATTGCAGGGATGGAAAATTTTAGATAGCTGTTCGTGAACTTATATAATCATCAATTTGTTATCTTATAGGCGTAATATAACAAATAACATTGTATATATATTGTCGTGTCTTTTTATAAATTTGATCGAGATTTAATGGGTTAATTAGAATGATTACTGAAACTTAAATTATCGGATTACCTTCTTTATTTGCTAAAATTCGAAAGTTACGAAACAAATTAATGACACTACTGTATAATTAATGTATAATTAATAGTGTAATGCCCCTACACGTTCGTATTCTTTTTTTCTCTTTCTCTTTTCCTCTCTCTCCCTCTCCCAAGCTCTCTCTTCTTTCATACATCATCTGTTTTAGAATCTGATCACATCCTGCAGTACCTGAGGAGTTAAGGATCATTTATAACCGATCAGAATTTCAAATAGAATAAGTTCATATTTGCTCTAAAGATCCCTTAATCTCTGTTTTTCCTTAGGTTTTTGTCATCAATCTTAGTAGGGACAGTTGAGAAAAGTATTTCTCTCAACTTAATTAAGATTATACTGAAATTTGGTTTTGTTATGATGACTTGTTCTAAATCCCTAAAGATTGGGTTAGTGCCACTAGCTAGTTTGGAGAAATTGTTTTGGGAAATTGTCACCAGGTAAGGGAAGCTAGTAACTTATTTTTATACTATTTAGTTATTTTTAAATAGAACTCAGATAAAGACTTGAATATGTGACTATCAGTGCTCAAGTCTTTCTTGCAGGTCTGAGTGGTCCTTGAGTACTGAATAAGTTTGATTATCTTGATTTTTGTGTGATTAATAGACCTTATTTGAGTAATGATGTTAGAAAATAGTATGCAAGAACTTTTGATTGTTGTTTGAATATGACTTGTGATAAGACTTTGAAATGTTTTAGAAGTTTGAGATCAGTTATTGAATAAAATATGCCTTTATGCATGATTAATTGAGGAATTGCTTTTGAATGAATTTGATTGTTTATTTTGACTTAGTATGATTAACTTAACTGTGTTTTGAGTAATGAAGTATTGTTTTGATGATGAAAAGATACTTGCATAATATGATTTGTGGTTTGAAAGAGTATTGATGTGAATGATTGAATGATGAAGTTGATGCCATACATTTGAGATAATGTATGAGTTGTGCTTGTTTGTGTACATGAAGTATAACACGCCTATGTTTAACAGAGATCCTCAAGCTTCACTGATGATCTAAGTCACATAGACTAAGATATCAGGTGGTGAGAAGCTGTGAGGGAGTTCATACACACCGGGACTGCTGGTGAGACTCGGTATTGGATGTTTGAGCTTACTCTGATCCTTTCTCTTAGATTTGAATGGCAGTCTAAGTCTAGGGTATTGGATTAGTCCTTTCTCTTAGATTCGAATGACAGTCTAAGTCTTGGGTACTGGATTAGTCCTTTATCTTATATTCGCTGGTAATCTAAGTCTTGGGTATTGGATTGATCCTTTCTCTTAGAATTGCTGAATCTAAGTCTTAGGTATTGGATTAGATGTTAGTCTCTAGTAGGGGCATACTTAATTGGTTTTCAGGAAGACGATAGGTCAATATGTGGCATGTATGTGTGATATGGTCTATGTGTGGCCGATATGTATTGATGTGGTCTATGTGAGACCTTTATGTATGACGTTTGACATGAGTACTTGAAATGAAAACGGAAAACTTGTATTGAAACTTGATATGCT
>Ga0209489_107996_pt1 | contig 15035 bp, 6 predicted proteins | sample SiratrowhiteBW_FD_187527 | JGI IMG/M metagenome (GOLD analysis project Ga0209489, IMG submission 187527) | Root nodule microbial communities of legume samples collected from California, USA - Siratro white BW (SPAdes) (version 2) | ecosystem: Host-associated > Plants > Roots > Nodule | place: USA... | reverse complement strand
TTTTTAGTTTTGATTGTGAGGTTGTTGAATTTGAACATTAAATTAAGCATTTGAAATTAGTGGTTAGAATTGTAAATTTTAGAATAACATGTGAATCTTTGTCAAATTTACCTTTGTAGATATATTTTTTTTCAAAGTTACATTGAGTTATTATTATTTTTTCTAAGTAAATATTGACTGGCAAATAAATATGATTAACTTTAATTAAAAAATATTCGTCAAAATTTATTAAAGAATATGCTATTCGAACCTAGACCAACTCAATAACGTCTTGATCTTTATTAAGCTGATATTATCTAAATCAAAATTGAAAATACGAAAAAAAAGTATTTGAATTTTAAAATATAAAGAATTTCAATTTTTTCTTTTAAAATTATTTTAATTTTAAATAATTCAATCACTTTCATCAAACTTCAAATTTTTTAAATATTTTATCAAAACAATATTTAATCATAAAACATTTCAAATTTTCTAGAAAAAGTGATTTATTCTCCTGTTTAAACACAGAATAAAAAAAAATTCAGACATCTTTAGTTTTGAATTTTAAAAAGCAAAAGAATATACAATTAAATAATTCTGCTAAAAATTCTCAACAAAGAATAATTATCTATTAATTAAAAATAAATGCTTCATACTATTTAAAAGAAACTAATTTCAAATAAGGAGTGATAATAACTCAATGTTTAACATTATTTTTTTAACATATATTCTTCACATCAATTAAAAAAGAATCTCAATGATAGAACAGAAAATAAAACTTATATTAATTAGATTGATATAAATTTAATCTTTTAAAAGAATATGTTGAAAATAGATTAAAAGTATGTTAGTAAAATGTGTCTTACATAAAATCCATAACCTACCCTCCCTACAAATATTATTGAGTAAATGCTACTTCAAAAGTTAAGCTGACAGCAAATAAATAATTCTATTAGACCATAAAAAAAATTAAAGGGAAAACCTTTATTTATTTCAGCCATCTTTTCTGTCTCTAACCTTCACTGGTTTCAAAGATAATATAGGGTTAAACATTTGAATTGCATCTTGTGTTTTTGAGGCACATGCTATTGCAAATAGTTACTTTTTCTTAATAAAAATAATAAAATTGTGTTTGGGACCACACTTTCATGAAGAAGCTACTTTAAGTACATTAGAATGATTAAAACAAAAATATTTTGAACAGCTGAATTACTCATTTTAGGAATGAATTATAAATCACCATAAATAAACATATTCTTATGTTTTGTTTGAATTGAAAGATGAATGCGAAAAAAAATTGACAAATTTAAAGAGAAAAAATAATGAAAAGGAGGTTATCTATATAAAAAAAATTATTAAAATTTATTAATGATGTATTGGTATTATTAATAAATTTTTTAATTAATATATTATAAAATCAAAAATTTACCTTTATAATTAAAATTAATTTAAAATAAGATATTATTACTTATTTATACATTAAACTCATATATTTAAAATATTATTTTCATTATGTTGATAAACTTAGTTGAAAAAATATGAGTTATCCGACATTGTAAATATATACAAAATTGTTAAAAATAAATTTTGATAAAATTAAATAAAATTTAAACAAAAATAATTATAAAAAATTCAATTGAAATTATAAATTTCATAAACTTAATAAAATAAGTAAATATTTATAAAACAACAATCATATCATAAGAATAATATCATGCAGTCAATAAATCTAAAATATATAATGTTTTTCATAAAATAAACTGAAGTTACAATAAAATTATTATTAATATTATTATTTAATAATTATTTAATAATTATTTTTTATTCATTATTATTATTATTTCATAATTTTATTACGATAATATTTATTTATGATTTTATTATTATTTTTAAATATTATTATTATTTTATGAATTTATTTTGTTTATTATTATTATTATTATTTATAATTTTAATATTATTTTTATATTTATTATTTTAAAAAAATAATTTTAAATATTATTATTATTATTTATTTTTATTACTGTTATCATTTTATACTTTGTAGTATTTATATTATTATTGTTATTAATTTATTTATATTGTTATCATATAAATATATTTATATATTATTTAAAATATTATTATATAATTATAAAATTTATAACATTATTGATTATATTATAACTTTTATAATATATATAATGAATGTTTTCGTTTCTTATTTTGTCATCGGTATTTTTATTATTTTTTCACATTACCGCCAGGAATGTGTTAGCTTCTCTTTTAGTTTTTTCAAATCAATGAATTCAAATAAGTGTGTACTCGTTTTTGAACAACCAATATAATATTAGGATTTTGTGTAAAAAAATATGATTAGTTGGTTTGCTTAGACATTGATTAGCCACTGTGTTTCTGTTTCTAAAAATCCAAGGACTAAGTCATAATAACTCTGGGAGGATCTAAATCTCAAGCAGTCAAAGATTCCTCTCTAAGTTATCAACTTTTAAGAATTTGTGAACAAACTTCATTGAATTTGATTTTAATAAGCATATTATTGGTAGGGTGTATGTATTTCCATGAATAATTTTTGTGGATAAACCCCATTAGACCATTTTTAGTAAAATATTTCTTTATATATATATATATATATATATATATATATTATTTAAATTTGAGAACTTGCTTAAAGAAAACAAAGTCTAGGTTAGAGAAGACAATGTAGGACAACATTGACTTCTAAAGTGAAAAAAAGTGGGATGGATTATATATTTAATAATTAAATTAAATTATATGATATAAAAGTATAATGATAATAAATTCATTTTCCATCATATTATATATATATATATATATATATTTCAATAAAAGGTTAAAAATAAAAAATTATACTCCATGTGAAAAAAGAAAAGATAAAAAAGTCATGTTCAATGAGTGAATGAAGAGAACAAGATAATAAAATCATGCATTATAAAAAAAAAACTAAAAGGGAAGTTTAATAAATATTTGAAGATAAAATAGGAATAATATAAAAAAAGTTAGAAACTAATATTTTAATAAAGCTAATGAAAAGCTTGTTTACGAAATACTAATATAGAGTTGATAGTTGAAGTTAAGTTAATTTATAAGTGTTTAAAAAAATTACAAATTAAAGTAGTTTAGAAATTTAAATTGCAGAATTAGATAGGTATAAGGATATTCTAAATAAATTGTAATTTTTTATTGCCATAATATATTTGGAGAGTATTTCTAAATTTAATATTTAGAATTTTAAACTCTTAGTATTTGATTTAAAATAAATTATTTTAATTTTAATTAATATATATATATATATATATATATATATATATATATATATATATATATATATATATATATATTACTGCTTATTTCTTATCAGTCTTGTACTATATGTTTTCTTTTTAAATTTAAAATAGAATAAAATTAGAGTTAAAATGTACTAAGTAATACAAAAAAAATATTTACACATAATAAAAATAAACAAATTTACCATCCATACACTATTAATGTATCCAAGTATAATTTGAAAATAGTAAAGTAAATATTTTAATATTATATTGTTTAAAATAAATAATATAAAAGTATGTAAATCCTCATTTCACTGAGAAGTACGAGTGAATTTATGCAACATCTTTTTAAAACCTAAATTTTAAACTTATGATTTTGACATGAACCTGCAATGAAAATGTCCTAATATTATGGTTGAAAATCAAGACATGAAGTAGTGTCTCATCAGCAATGGTTGGGTCAGATACACAATCAATACACCAACAAACAACCGGCATTGAAATTCCTCCCATGATCAAGTGTTGGATGCAAAACCTTTCCATAAACCTTAACAAAATACAGTTTACTAGAACACTATGCTTAGAAAAGGTTGAAAGTGTAATAAACTCATAGCAGATTTCTTGAAATCTGTGAGAAGATTACAATGCTATGGCAGATCAATGATATTATTTCCTTCAACCATAAGTATCACTTTGCCTAATTTTGAGCCATCTAGGAGCTAGCTCATCACTAAACCTACATGTTTCTTGCATGAAGCAGACAGACAACCACAAGAATTATGAAATGAATAGAGAGATTGTGCTATCCAATAACTATAGTGGTTGTGTAGGTGGTACCATAGGACACTTCCCAAATAAAGGGTCATCTAATATATCTATTGGATAGTGCAAAATTTGTCCTTGAGGGGAATCAAATTTTTAACCTTTCTTCATTTTGCTTTTCATTTATTCAGTTTACTTTTCACCCTTTGAGACACTCCCTTTTCAGTGTCTAAAGGTTGAGCTACAAAGGTAAGATGATATTGGTTTAGTTTGATGAGGTGAGATCATATGTTCATGAGGTAAAATAGTATGAGTTAGCCAAGAAAGAGAGGAAATTGTAACTGCCAATTCTTGCAGGGTTAGCCAAGAAAGAATAAAGTGGAAGAATTTGAGTAGGGGCCTACACTTTTGGGGCATACCATGGTTTAAGTGAACAAGTCATTCCTCCAACCTGTAAGGATATTAAGAGTACTCAAACTGTGTTCAGCTCAAGAGATATCTTCCATAATTATCATGAATTGGTGGTTAATATATATAGTAAGGACCACTGATGATAACACATGCAACTCAGTTTGCCTGGAAAGTACATATAAATTGGAAGCTACATAGAAATACAAGAACAAAAAAATGGAAAAGATCTCAGTGAATGTCACCAAAACCCCACCAAGAGTCTCACATGATCTCAACTTCTCTTATTTTATTTGTTACAACTTACAACTTACAACACCATTCAAACCAATATACCATAACAAAGCAAACTTTGCAATGCACATAAAGTGTCTCATGTGCTTTTTCTTCCCCCAAACCGTTTACTCTCTTTCTCTCACACATACAGCTAGAAAGAGAAAGAGATTGAGATTCCATACAGCTAAAAAGACTAGACCAATGATTGGTCCTTTTCTTGCATTTTTTTACCTTCCTTCTCCATCAGTTCATACCTAAAAATTCCTTGGGAAGAGAAGCATATTATCACAACAAAGTGGAAATGGGGGAAGTTCCATGTAAGAAAAACAGGACTCATGACTCCAACACAGCACAATATCTCACCCAAGGAATCCCCTACTAAGCTTCCTTCATTCCCACCTAAAACAACCCTCATAGTTCTAATTCCAATACTCCTCATATCAATAAGAATCTTGTTAACAGTTAGACTTAGTATAAAAAAACTGCTTAATTATTATAATATTATCATATGAATGAAAACACATTGATAGAAGAATGCTTTGTTACACATTCCAATACAAAAATTTCCACTTGATAGAATTGGTTAGTATTTACTTAAGAATAATAACAATTATTAGGTTGAAGACATTGTCAAATGCTCACTTTAGAAGTGTATGTCATATTCACCCCCTCGTGGTTTAGTTTGGCTAAAGTAACACCCCTCACAAGAGTTTGTATGGCAGATTCCCACCTCCCCATGTTACAACTTCCCCTTTAACTATCCCCACCATCCTCTCATTTTATAAAACCCCACATCGCTCCCTTCACTCTCCTTCAATCTTTCATCACATCCTTCCCTTCTTCCTCTTCTCATTGTTCCATTACATCTCCTAATCCATTAAAGCCTGTTCCTTTTCAACACTCCCCTCACAAAATACACAAAAGCACACAACAAAATGTGCAGCTCCAAGACCAAAGTCACTGTAGGCATAGAAGCCACAGCCACATATCCTGAGGCCAGAATCAATGACAGGCCAGTTCTTCAACCTACTTGTAACCGAGTTCCTAACCTTGAGAGGAGAAATTCTATCAAGAAAGTGTCACCAAAATCACCTTCTCCACCATCACTACCACTTCCAACCAAGACCTCATTGACACCTCCTGTTTCTCCAAAGTCTAAGTCCCCTAGGCCTCCAGCTATAAAGAGAGGCAATGATAGTAATGGACTGAACTCAAGTTCTGAAAAGATTGTGACCCCAAGACACACCACCAAAACTCCAACTCTAGAGAGGAAAAAGTCCAAGAGTTTTAAGGAAGGATCCTGTGGTACTTTAGCTTCTTCTGCCTCCATAGAGGCATCATTGAGCTACTCTTCCACTCTGATCACTGAATCCCCAGGGAGCATAGCTGCAGTGAGGAGGGAACAGATGGCACTGCAGCATGCACAGAGAAAAATGAAGATTGCCCATTATGGAAGATCAAAGTCTGCAAAGTTTGAAAAAGTTGCTCCTCTTGATCTTTCAACCAATCTTCCATCAAAGACAGGTGAGGAGGAGAAGAGATGCAGCTTTATCACAGCTAATTCAGGTAACTGAAGTCAAATTTCAATGCAATTTGATTCCCACCTTTTATACTTCTGCAATGTGCTAATCTCAATGTCTCTTTTGCCACATAGATCCTATCTATATTGCTTATCATGATGAAGAATGGGGAGTTCCAGTTCATGATGACAAGTAAGTTATCATCTTAGTTGGATAATTTTTACAATGAACACTTCTAAAAGAAGAAAATATTGAAGCAAGATGAATTAAGTTTTTCTATAAATTCAAATTAACTTTTGAAAATGTTAAATGAGAAACCTTCTGTAAATTAAAATTTCAACTTGTAAGAAACTTAATTCATTCTAACTTCATATTTTCTTCTCCTGTACATATTTATTGAGAAATTTATCCAAGGAGCAGAACCTTTGACCAAACCAAAGATATGTAGAGACAAGTGATGATTAACAAAAACATTATTGTGTGTACAGGATGTTGTTTGAACTTCTAGTTTTGAGTGGTGCACAGGTTGGATCAGATTGGACCTCAATCTTGAAGAAACGCCAGGATTTCAGGTTGGATTCTGCAGAAAGAAACATATAAATGCTTCATTGCATCATGTACCTTTCTTTTGAGGGGTCCCCTTAAATAAGGCAACTGAAGAATTTTTAAATTATGTGCAGGACTGCATTTTCAGAATTTGATGCAGCAACCTTGGCCAACATGACTGATAAGCAAATGGTATCTATTAGTTTGGAATATGGAATTGATATAAGCAGAGTTCGAGGTGTTGTGGACAATGCTATCAGAATTTTAGAGGTAAGTAAGAATCAAGCCTCAAAAACGGCACCCTTTTACTCTATCTTTTCTAATTGCTCTCTCTTCTTTACACATATAATGGCCCTCCAAGACCACTAGTTTTCATGAATTAAGTGAATATTCTCTTGACAAAAAAACAGATTAGTTAAGAGTATCAATGATGAGAAGTACAATAATGAGTTTTTCATTCCACTGCTTTTGCTAATTTCTCTTCAATTCATCAGTAGACAAGAAAGTTTGCATATGAACAAGTTCCAGTAGGAATTGTAATGTCTGGCCCCATATAAATTGATTGATCCCTATCTTAAATTTTCCAACCGTATCAACCTTGTGAGACATGTCTTTTAATGTAATTATTATTACATGACAATTTATAATTGGATCAAAATGAAAAACAAAAGGTATACCATGATATATTCTAATTAAATTCTGAAACAAATGTGTACTGTACCCAGAAAAAATTCTTTTTGACAGGTAGTAAAGGAGTATCAAGTTTGGACTTAAATTATTTGTCTCTTTTCCCGTCTCTCTAACATAAAAACAATTTGTAACTACAATTTTTTTCTCTCTCTCTTAGTTGCTAATATCTTTTGCTCAAGTGTTATATTTTAATAGAGGAGACACAGAAAGAGACATGTAGTATAAATGCATATTAGACTAATTTATGTGATAACACGTTATGTGGTGAATACATATCAAGGTATAGATTTTTAACAATCTCTTTCTAAATTGGGTGATTACAGATTAACAAAGACTTTGGTTCATTTGACAAGTACATTTGGGGTTTTGTGAATCACAAACCCATCTCCACGCAATACAAGTTTGGCCACAGGATCCCGGTGAAGACATCAAAGTCAGAGAGCATAAGCAAAGACATGATCAGGAGAGGCTTTAGGTTTGTAGGTCCAACAGTGCTTCACTCATTTATGCAAGCAGCTGGCCTCACCAATGACCACTTAGTCACTTGCCATAGACACTTGCAATGCACCAAAGAGTCCTCCCTATAGTTCCGACTCAGAAAAATGAATTGACCCAGAAGAGATCAAGACCAAGATTATGTGTGCTGAAGAGCATATATGTGTAATGTGCTAACTATAGTTGTAATATTACTACTTTGTGTATAATATTAGACTAGATTAGATAGGGACAAAAAAAAGGGTGTTCTGATTTCATGAGGTGTGTGGAGTTGAATGAATGACAGTTTGAGTGTGGTTAATTAATTTCCAATTGATGATTTGAGAAAATGGTTACTAGAAAAGATTAAGGTTTAGGATGGTGTTATTAGGTAGTGAGGCTTAGGGGACAGTGACCATGTGCATGTGCTATTGTGAGGCAAGGCAAGGGCATGTGTGGTGTCAGTTTGCTTTTTGGTTTTAGTCCATGTGAGCAATCAGGCTTTGCATTATTTATTATTCCCTTTAACAGCCTGTGTGGGATACTTGCATAGGGGAGTGTAGGACCACATTCCTCTTCTTTTTCCTCTTTGTATGGGGTTGTTATCTTTGCTGTATTCTCCAACTTTTTGGCTTTGGTGAATGTCATCCCACAATGTGTTTTGCAGTTAATGTGGGGCTTCCTTGAGTGGTTTTCAATGCACTTCAAATGTGCTGCTGTACTACTTCATTGCTAATATGCATATATTTCAAAATGTTAACAAGATAAGTATATCTTATCCCATGTGACACACTTTCTTTGGGAAACAAACAATCTTTTTCTATCCTTCTTACACTTTCATTATCTTCTGCTACTTTTTGTTAAAAATTAAGGAACTGTGACATGCAGTGAAACTTGTAATTGAATAAGAGGTCAGTGCAGATATGATAACTTTAACACTCAAAGAGAGTAACTTCTAGACAAGGGCGTTTGAAAGAATAAATGCATATTAAATGAAGGTAGTTGACAACACCTAGAATTGGTGAAAACTAAGACTTGCCAAGGTTTTGTTTGAAGTGCTCTTTGTCTTTTGCAAGGTATACCCAATTAAGAGGACTTTCTCTTTTGCAAAGTATACCCAAGTTTGGGATACAAGCTAATTAGTGTTTGAATCACCTTATCTACGAAAACTTGTTGAATTAACACTACCACATAAAAGATTAACTTTTGATTCAATAGATATGAAAAAGCCTAAAAAAGTATTCTTAGATTCTATGTTTCATACCATATGAGTTCATGTATGAGATCCATATATTCAATTTAGTTTATGTTCTTCACTAGTATCATTAATGGTGGTTTTTTAAGGGGTTTCTTTGCTCTAAAGAAACTAAATTTTGATGAGATTTATCATAAGTAAAATTAAGAAAAGATTTTTGTTAATATGGTAAATGATGAGTTGATTTGAGGATGATTTTGATGATGTATATATTTTTGGGTGGTGGTTTCTTCTTACTAATTATCTTAGTATGATTAAAATGTAAATCATAAATTAATAATTTTGATGAGATTTATCATAAGTAAAATTAAGAAAAGATTTTTGTTAATATGGTAAATGATGAGTTGATTTGAGGATGATTTTGATGATGTATATATTTTTGGGTGGTGGTTTCTTCTTACTAATTATCTTAGTATGATTAAAATGTAAATCATAAATTAATAATTTTGATGAGATTTATCATAAGTAAAATTAAGAAAAGATTTTTGTTAATATGGTAAATGATGAGTTGATTTGAGGATGATTTTGATGATGTATATATTTTTGGGTGGTGGTTTCTTCTTACTAATTATCTTAGTATGATTAAAATGTAAATCATAAATTAATTTTTAAGATGATCTTGAACAAATTTGCATTGAAAAACTAGTTTTTTTTATCCTTATAAACATAATAATCAATTATATTAAATATATAATCAATTATGTTATTCAAAAATGGTTTTCACATGTTTCACAAATAATCGATTATTTTACGTAATATGAAAACTACACTTTTACAAATAATTGTAGTGTAACAACAACTCAAGATTTTAACGGAGGATTGACTAACTCGTAGCAACGACATGATAGTCTCAATGGTGGATAAAAAGCTTCAAAGAGGAAGAATGAACAATTGAGTGCAAACAAGCTAAAGCAACATACATGGAAGTGGTGGAACGAAAAAATAAGGCATGTTAGGGATTTTAAAAGCATATATATTATATTAGTTGTATGTTCCAAGTGACGAAATATGTGGTTTTGAAACATAATCATGTTAGTCTTGAAGACTTGATGCTCAAGCTCCGAAGAGATGATGTTTTAATGATGAAGATGTTGTAGGTGTATTTAGAGTTTCTTAGCTTTATATGTAATTGTTTTGTGAGTCTCTCACAGAAGGATATTCTCAAGATCAACACACAACTTAAAATGAATTAAAATATGTTTTCTTTAAAGAAAGAAAATTGTTTTAAAAGTTTTTTGAATAAAAAACAATCAATTACAGTTTTATATAATCAATTAAACTATTCTTAATGAGTTCAGAACTGGATAATTGATTTATCTTAGTTATAATCGATTAAACAAGAAAATCATTTTAATGTTTTCTAAATTCTCAATGAAATAATTGATTAAACATGTTCTAATATTAATTGAAGAGCTAACTTAATCTATTAAATACATTCCAATACTAATTAAATAACTAACTTAATTAATAAAACTGAGGTTGTTTTGAACATAATTACATAAAATAATTAGTTAACACTTAACATAATCGATTAAATACGTCAAATGTTACTTTTAATCAATGTTTTTCAAAACTATAAATAGAGTAGTACTTGATTTTATTTAAAACATGAATTATCAAACACTCAAAGCAATGTTTTAGTGCATTACAAGCTTTCAAATACTCTTTCTTATGTTGTAAAGTAATCAAAGTTGTGTAAATAATTTTGATCTTTAAAGTGCTTCTAATGTGAAAGTGGTAAAATTTTAGTTCTTTTATCTAATATCATAACTAGATTTTTTTAATGGTGTTGTTATTGATCTTGGTGATCAAGAGTAGAAAAGCTATATCTCCTCTTAAGTGGTAAGAGTTGATAAGAGGTAATACCCTCTTTATATTAAGGGTGTTGCATATCTTTTTGAAATTGTTCAAGATTTTATATTTATATAATTTTTTGAAGTTAGTGAAGCTAACAATTCAAGGTTGAGTTTGGATATAGGATCAAAGGTTTTGATTTGTACTTTCTCTCTTGCTTATCATGTTTTAGTTTGTTGTATCTAATTTTGATTCTACTTATAATTACATTCTCTTTTTTTAAAGTTTGAAAAGTTTTTCAAGAAACTAAAATTTAAAAAAAAAAATTTAAGATCAATCTCCCTCCTTCCCTCTCTTAGTTTAAATGAAGTCAATCTCTTTTAGTTTTACTAACAAATTACATCAATTTTATGTTACAACCATTGTAATATCACTCTGATATTTATTTTTTTATATGGATTCATGTGACAAAGGATATAATTACATCATCCTTGTTTGATTATGAATATTTATGAACCAGATAAATGTCATTTAAGTATGAATTGCTATAAAAATTAAAATTAAATTAAAAAATAGAAGAAAAAAAAATATAAAGCATTCAAATAAAGGATAACTAAGACTTAAAGAAAACAAGATATAATCGTTTACTTGAGTGTCATTTTATTAAAATGTAAGGGAAGACAACAATATTTATTAGTTAAACAGCAACTTAATTTTTAGGTATTATTTTTAACTGAAACAAATTTCCTCACATTAAGGTTTATAATTTTTGTGGAAACTGAATTGTCCTAATTTGGTACACATTCTGTAGAGACATAAATTCTTAAAAGCGACATGTTCGGTAATTATCCTTTTCTCACAGAAACAATGATAACTTGCCTTATAAATCTCTTTTTTAGGTGATTCAAACAATATTAGTTAACTAATATATAGATACAACTTTCATGTAGAACACTTTGCCTGCATCTTCTTGTTAAAGCCAAGACCAAATAAAGTTTTAGCAACACACATTTCATCATCCTATACCAAAAATCAATTAAGTGAGCCATTTATCCAAAAACATAAAATGTGGAGCAAAACAGATTCTATACATGTCAGTGGCTTCAATTTCTCTGGTAAGGTGACAAATATCCATGTGATTTGGTATAGGTAGATTTTCTAAAACCATTTAATCCAGCAAGCTATATATACTCAAAAAGAAAATAATAATTAAGGTGAAACATAATCAACCAAAAATATTAGTTAAAATTACATTATCCTACCCAGAAGCAAAACAAAATTGTAAGGATGACCAAACTTCCATTTTAACTCCTATTCAAAATCAACTATCAAATCATTCCATATAAATTAATTAAAAAAAAATATTTGTAATTACATCATGAATACGTCCATTAATAATTTTTTAAACTCACCTTATAATACAGGATTAGAATTACTAAAAATTTATTCTAGGTCAAGTTTATCAAACTTATCATATTATTCGTCATTACATTTTTCTCAATTCTCACATGTAAACGCACAATATTTTCAGCATAAAAAAGTTGATTTATTAAAATAAAATTTACTCTAATTATTTTATAAATTAATTTTATCTTTAACTCATGTAGAATATGCTGACACTTTCCAACCTAAAAATGTAGTCTATTATGATATTATATTTAACTATAAACTAGATTAAATCTAACAATTATCACTCAACTAAGGTAATACTCCATTAACATATCTTTGATACGTATTAGGTATTTATTTGAGAAAAAGATGAAAGTTTATTTTACAAAAAAGATGAAAGTATGGAAACTACCACCGAACCCACTTACATCAACCTATTCTAACCAAAAATATTGGTAATGAAATGACTAATGAGCCATAGAAATATCATAAAATAAGTATTTTCAAAAAGACCAATACAAGTAGGAACTAAAAGCAAAATATGTTGATCACCAACTAAGAGTTATAGCATACATTAAAATAGAATTCCAATCAAGCACTCGTAGTATATGCCAGTGTGAAAATTTATGGAACCATAAATTGACTGCCTTACTCACATAAGAATGACATTGTCACAAAAAAAGAGAAAAATTAAATAGAAAAGAAAAATAAAAAAATATATTATTATTAATTTTTTGAAGCATGATATTAAATTAATAACATAAATATTATATATAAAACAATTATTAAAATAACAATACAATATGAGAAAGGCAAAAAGAAAATAAATTAAACATACAAATATATGAAAAAATATATATTTTTTCACAACTATAATTTTACAAGAGAATTCGACGCTAATCCATCTTCTTTATGTTCATTACATGATGCATATTACAACCATACTAGTTTGTGTACATCATTTTAATAATTTATTTATATATACATATTATAGGTCTATTATTATCTTTCCTCTTTTGTTCCACAATTTCCTCTCAAGAACTTCTAGTGTTTATGATGATGGATGGTGATCCAATCAAGAACAAACTATTTTGAATACCCATTTGTTATTTCTTTCTAAACCAAAGAAAAACTCTCTTTTCTTTTCTTTTCTTCTCTTTGTTTCTCAAAATTTCAAGATTCAAATATGTCTCTTCGTTGATGTACATGCACGAGAAACATTGTTTCTCTTATTCAATCTCAGAGAGCTATGAAGTTTTAAGGTATTATTGATATTTCTTTTAACTTTTAGTTTTGACATGCATTGAGCACTTTCTTTCTTTTTCTCACCATGTTTATCTACAATCCTATACCATTACTCATGTCAATCATTATAAAGAATGAAATGATTTTGATTTCTAATAATTGTAAACATTATCATACATGTATTTGACTTTTACCACACTTATTTGTTTATTTTTTACATTCAATTATCAATTGAGTATTGTTTCTTCATCAATTTGATGCTTTTATACAAGAATTTTTTATAACTTCCTATGTGGAGAGAAATTACAACACATTCTACTTAATTTATATTTTTTTTATAATTATGCATTTTGTTCAATTTATTTTGAACAAATAGCTACTTATTTTTACAACTTTTCTATTAGAACTTTTGGCTAAAAAATTAAAACAATTATTTCTTAAAAAAAAATTGTTATCAAATATAGCCAATAATGAGACAAAATAAACCTAAAATATATTTAATATGACATGATAGTGAAACAATAATAGTTCACATGTAACATATCCTTTAATTTTTAATATTTGTGTTTGTAGAAATTCCTCTCAAAGGTGTCATTGCATTGTTGATCAAACCCTACCAAAGGCCTAATTTACCTAATGCAAGAGTTATGTATTCTTTCATTTAGGCATAGTTTCTTAATCACAAAATTATTAATGAAAGTGGACATTAATGAAATTTTGAATTTCAAATGCAGATTCTCGAGATGAATCAGGCTTATGCAAATTCATCACAAATTTTGCAAGTCATGTCCAAAAAGAAAATCAATATGCAAATCATGCTTCTATAAGTGACTACAAAACCAATAGAGCAAGAGAAATAGACCAAGTTTCTAAAAGTAATGCAAAGGTGACAAGTAAACCAACATCAAAACCTCACCAATTTGCATATCATAACAACAATATTTCTGAGTTTTCCACCACTCAACACCCAACTCCAAGCGCAAGAATGCTTTCAAATCACAATCCTTCAACCACGTCATCAGGAGCAATAGCAGAAACCACAAGAAAGTTTCATGTACCTACACAAAACATCATTCAAGGTCATAGAAGTGGCACTAGCACTAGTAGTGACAGTTTAGAGAGCATTAGTAATGCACATATTAAGCCACATACTGGAGGTGATGTGAGGTGGGATGCAATTAACATGGTTGCTAAGGGTAATGGTCTTCATCTCAGTCATTTCAGGATTTTGAAGCGTGTTGGATATGGTGATATTGGAAGTGTGTACCTTGTTAGAATTCTCTGAGTAGAAACACACTTTTGGATGTGAGCGGAAGCGAGCCCAAATCTCGTGGAGAAAAACAAAGCACAATAAAGAAAACTGCACACCGAATTTATCGTGGAAAACTCCACCTTGTAAACTCCTCTTAC
>Ga0209489_107993_pt1 | contig 15040 bp, 5 predicted proteins | sample SiratrowhiteBW_FD_187527 | JGI IMG/M metagenome (GOLD analysis project Ga0209489, IMG submission 187527) | Root nodule microbial communities of legume samples collected from California, USA - Siratro white BW (SPAdes) (version 2) | ecosystem: Host-associated > Plants > Roots > Nodule | place: USA... | reverse complement strand
TATAAAATATAGAAAAATATATATATATATATATATATATATATATATTGATATTTACATAGAATACATATAATAAATTACAATTGCATTAATCTTAACAAATATATTAGGAATCTTAATCATTTAACACTTTTCAGTAAAAGAATACAATCTACTATACTCAATATCTTTTAGAAGACTAGTTAAGCATTTTTACCAAAATTAATACCTAACATATTAGAAATATCATTAGTAACAACCAATCTTATAACATTCCATATTTCTCATATTATATATGAAGTCTATTATATAAAAATTATATAATAGACCTAAATATAATATTCATACATTCATAATATATTTTAAGATATAACATAAGAATTAATAAAAATATTTTCTTACAATCAAATTAAATCAAACATTTCTATAGTTTATTGAGAAGTTACACTACTTATCATCAAACCATCTGTTTATATATAATATATGATCATCGTATATTTAAAAATAAAACAAATACCACAACAAAAAAAAATAACCTAAAGAGTTAAAAAAATAATACATATTCATATATTAAATTTCTATTTCTACTATCATACTATCATAATTCAACTCACATATATCCTATTGTCATTAACACATCACACTCATTCATGTGTTAGAATTAATGCAGTTAATGCATAATATATATATATATATATATATATATATATAAACAATTTCCTCACAGATAATGTACAGTCATTCTTGTTTCCCCCAATGTGTAACAGAGTCAACTCTCCAACTCTCTATGTCTCCTGTAAACATATAGCTTCCACCTTTTCTCCGGTTGCGGCAGTCAAACAATGCACAATAACCTCAATTAAGATTTTTTTTAGATGTTTAGGATAATCGTATTTTGCTTTGTTTTTCTTATCAAATCTCTCCATTTACATATTAATTATTTTTTAGAAAAGAGAAATATTTTGCAAGGTTCAAGGTTTAAATTTAACGATTTTTTTTTATTATGTGCTCACTATGTTGGTTTATATGAAATTGTGAACAAACCAACGATTAAAAGTATACTTACTTAGTATCATGAAAATTTGGTTCAATCCTCTTTCCTCAATTATTTTTATTTTTGTGGATAGAATTTGTTCTTGATATTTTTGTTTTGCAGATGAATGTAGGACTTTATTTGTTGACATGAACCCTTTTCCTTGCATACACATTACATAACTCTTCTTCTAAACCTTCTAAACCTTGAATCCTGAACAGAATCATCTTTGCAATAGCCAAACAACTCACAACAATCACTTATTAAGATTTTTATTTTGGATGCTTATGTTTATATGTTAATTAAATTCAGGGTTGAAATTTGAGTTAAATTTTCTATTATGTGTTCACTATGTTAGGTTTGTGTTAATTTCGTAATCCAACTTATTAGGGTAAACTTTAGGTATATGACACATTTTTCAATTTTACATAAAAAGTTATTTTAATGTTAAAAGTTAAAATAAGAGGTTTAAAAATAAAGTATAATTTTTTTCTATTTTTATTTTATTTTAATTATAAAATTATTTTATTTTAATTTGTTGAGTAAAAGAATTAATTTCATTGAAAAGCTTAACATAAAGACACAGATAAAGAGAAATTCTTAAAAAACTTAGTATTTGCAAATTTCACTAAATATTTGGACTTGACTTTTGTGACTCTCAATGCATGATTATACTATATTTTGTTGTTACCTTTATTATTGTCTTTTATGTTATAACTTGTCTTAATATGAGTTAACTCATTGTTGCACCACTTACATTGGTGTTTCTGTAAGTTAATTATTATTGATTGATTTCAATTGTCTCCTAAGTAAATTTATTTGTTTTTGTGTCACAAATACTATATAATATTTAGAATTTTGGAAAGGTAAAAATATTTTTTTTTTATTTTGTTGGAAAAATATTATAAGCATCTACATGAGGTGAAGTAGTAAAGTACATAAAGAGACATAAATGTCTTTCCTTCTACACTTATCAGTGGTAATGGAATCTATTTGAAGGTTGTTGAAAAATATATGTGAAAAAGAACTTTGATGAGTTTTGTTCAATTGACTACAAGCTTCATTCACCGAACAAATTGAAAGCTTATTAGGTTAGAGTAATCATTAGTTATTGTAGAGATCATAGATGTAAACTAAGATAGTTAAATTAAATGTTTAGTGTGTTGCAAAGGAATTCAAAAATAAAAATATTGGAAAAACATGTGAAACAACATGATGAACAAATACATTATAAGTTAGAAGACCTTTATTTAGTCTTTAATATCAACCTCTCTTCCATTAAATACTCTACATATGATGTGAACCAAGGTATTGATGATGTTCATGACAATTACATTAATGACCTAAATGATCTTTATTATTATTATCATTATAATTTTATCACTTTTAATTAGATGGTATGTTAGTTTATGGGGAGTTCAATGTAAAAATTTTATTTATCTTTTATTATGTATTGTAAATTTGAAATGAAGTATTGTAGATGTCATGAAAATAAGAATCATTTTGTTCATCAATTTATATAACAAGTCCCGTTAATTTTGCAATTATTGACAAGTATAAAATTTTATCCTTACAAAAAGTAAAATAATTATCAATAATAGCGAATAAAATAACTACTAAATAATCAGTTTTCACGAACAATTTACAACTGAATTAGTAATTAAAATTTATATTAATTTTTTAAATTTTGCAACCAATTCTTAAATAAAAAAAAAGAAAAATGGGAATTATGACTATATTTTTAATTGCAAATATTGGTTATAATTCACTCGTGATAATCAACAACAATTCTAAAATCGATCTCTAATTAAATTAGTGATTAGAATTTTAAAGATAAATTAAATTTGATTGCAAATTAAAATAAATAATCTAAAGAACGATAAATCTTAGATTATTAAATACCTTTTTTACTAAAGAGATACTATTGAGTTCATCTATTTAGAAAGATAACTTATATTTTAATTTCTATTGACATAAGGATTCAAAAGATTATTTTAACAAAAATTACTCTTTCTAGATAACAGAATCTTATAGTTTTTTCTGCTCTCTCTCTTTCTCAAAAAATATGGTTTTTCTCTTGTTTCATATCAAAGATAAAAATACTCCGTCTAATTTATGGTGTAAGGTAGAACAATCTTAGTAGATTACCATTTTGGTTTAGGTGCGACATCAAGAATAATTATTGTTCGTTTTGGATCTTAAGGGTTGGTTTAGATCATTGATCAGAACTATATGTTGCAGGTTGAGTTATCCTTCAAGCAGTAGCTTGAAATATTTTATAGGTGATTCTCCTCTTAGACAGGTAAGGGAAACTGAAATAACATGTCTGTGTAGATATCAAGTTCTATGTTCAAATTGACTTAATTTAATTGAGTTATAAAGATTTTAAAAATGAATATGAATGTGTTTAAGAAAATTGTGTACTTTTTCATTTGACAGGTATAGATTGATTTTGAATGTGAAAGGAGTGAAATTGATTGATTGATTTTTTGTAGTTTTAGTTTGATGGAAATATTACAAGTTGGTCTTGTGAATGTATGCAGATTTATTTCATGATTTGATGGTTGATTGGTTCATCTATACATATATAGGTAGATGACATGTAACTATTAAGAAATGAAATCTTTAATGTAGTTAGGCAGTAATATAGTATTTATCTTAATTTCATTAGTCATGATTTAAAATTAATTTTGAAAGTATGCAAGTATTTACGAGTTACCACATTGAGTTCATGACTTACTATGGAGAGGAATGTTTTTGAAAAAAAATTATTGATAGTTTAATAAAAATGATAATTTGAAATTATATGATTGTAAAATAAGGAAAATAATAAATTAATTGGACGGTAAATTGAATGGGTACAAGATGTTCTAAATTATACATTTGCATCAAGCTCAACTTTAAAAAAAATCCTCTCGGAGTTTGGGTGGTGTTGGATGTCACTTCTTGAATTAGGCGGGAGACAGGATATGGTATAAGTTTTTGTTATGTATATAGTTAATTACGTAATATAAATATAGCCTAAGATAATAATATTTAGTTTGTGTGTTTTATTATACCAAAAACTATATAATTCATATGTTACATTGTTTGAGTTTCTTTTAGAAAAATCATGCAATAAATTTTATTCACTTTAATAAGATATTGATGTGATTTGATCAGAAAGAGGAAATATTAAATAAGCTTCATTAAATTAATAAAAAAATAACAAACACACACTTTATTGAAGATTATTAAATAAGGTGCATTACATTAAAAAGACTTTCTAAAGTCTAAACTCTAATAAGAAAGTGTGTGGTAGGAAATATGATACTCCTGTCTCTCAAGTCTAATATTTCTGAAGAAAAGTTTTGAACCATTTTGCAGATTGTTTGGCATATCGCTTCAAACCATTTTTGTAATCCACAAAGTTTAATCCAAACCGTATAGTATAACCATCTTTCCATTCAAAGTTGTCCAAGAATGACCATGCAAAATAGCCCTTTACGTTTACCCCGTCCCTTATAAAGTTAGCAAAATAAATTTAAATTAGATTTAAGAAACAAATAAATATTAATATGTAAAAAATAATAAACAATATATTACCTGATTGCTGAGAGTAGATAATAAAGATGACGATGATAATAGTCAATTCTATAAGTATCTTGAAGCATTTCTTTTACAGATAGTGTTGGATCATTGAGATCACCCATTCCTACAAATAAAATATCATGAATTAATACATAAAAAAAAATTACAAATAAAGGTACAAAACTATATTAAAAAGTTATACATTTTTAATAATTTTATCTTAATATTTACTTGAAAATATATTTTAAAGATAATAAAAATGAATTTTGATATGATTACCATTTTCTGTTATGTAAATCAAAGGATTCTTGTACTTTGTTTTGGTATAGAGCAACAATTGTCTAATTCCTTTAGGATAGATATATAACCATTCTGCACCAAACTGCATGTACAATTACAAATTAAGTTATAGAAAAATCAATAAAATAATAAGGATATGTATCTACAATTTGACATGACCAAAGACATACCCGTGGACCTATAGCAACCCCGTTGCGAGCAGCTGGCCAATGGAAACAAAAGCAAAACGTGAGTTTCACAAATTCAACATTTATAACTTAAATAATTGATAGATGAAAGGCTTCCTCACCTAATTGTTGGGCATTAGCATCCGTAGTATAACTTGGTTTGTTGGTTTTGGATACATTGGCAGCATAGTAAGTGGTGTAATAGTTCAGTCCAAGAAAATCCATTGAACCAGCAACAAGTTTTGATTCTTGAGCAGAGAACTTCGGCAATCGTTTACCAACTAGGGAACGCATGCTCTCTGGATACTTCCCTGATGTCAATGGTTCCATGTACCTATAATTATTGTTACATATCAAAATATCAAATTTGAGAATGGTTGAAAACAAAAGACATAAAAACAATTGCATACATTCTCTTCAATAATGTGTGTTCTAATGTTGTAGAGTTAAGCACTTACCATCCAAACATGAAGTCAAGTGCTCGTTCGGAAGCATCTTTATCTGCTTGGCTATTTGAATGTGGTTCAAACCAATGGGAAACAAGTGTTATGCCGATGACTCCTTTTTGATAATTCTGCAAAAAGTGTTTTGAATGTTAAATAAGCAACAGAATTATACCGGGGGTACTTGAACCCTCACACCAATGTGGAAATCTAATAATATATGAAGATTTAAAAGTTCTCATGAAGGCTAAGAAAAACCTTAAATTTTTTTCTGTACACATCTACAGCAGCTGCATGAGCAAGTAGTAGATAATGTGTAGCTATATAAGGTTCTGTTCCTGAGTCACCACCTAGACAATTTAAATTTTGCCATTTAGAGCATCGACCTGGTGTAAAAATCCCATTTGCATAACCGTTGTTACTATAGGACCATGGCTCATTTATAGTAATCCAATATTTCACCCTGTCTCCAAAGTATTTAAAACAAACTTCTGCGTAGTCTCGAAAATCACCTCTGAAAACCAAGAATACATCAAAATCACAATTTTAAATTGATAATTAGTGTAAAATTTAACATATTAGAAATCAAATATCTCCCGTAATACATCTACTGAAGAGTACATAAAAAGAAACTTCTTACATATCATTCAAAGAATCTTTGTACATAAAAAGTTGAACTATGTAAAAAATTGTTTTGTAAACAACAAATATTCCTTGACCATATTTTAAAATTCCACGAAAATATATAAAGAATTGTGCATGATTCAAACACTCTTAACATTCTTACGTTTATTTGGTGGATTTCCTATAAATTGAATCAATGTTCATTTGTTTTACATTAAAATATAATTTAGTCAAAATAATATGAGTGTAAGTACATTTATTCTAAGTACACTTGTTTATTTAATTTCGTTTCGCTATGTCATTTTGATAAAATAAACTAAAGTAGTAATGGGAACCTAAGAAAATATGTAATTTAGTTGGACCCGTGTCACGTGTCTATCTAATTTAGTTGTCTCATGTCATGTCATCTTAAAAAATTAATAACTTATGTATAGCATATTTTTGTAATTATATGTTACTGCTGATTTTGAATAGAAACTAAATTTGGTATCTTACACAACGCGAGGACTTAAGAAACCTCTGTATTCTTCTTCCAAAGTTTGGGGAAGATCCCAGTGAAAAAGTGTCACATATGGTTGTAGACCTGCAACGTTAATATTCCACACATAACTATTGTCACTTATTATAAAATGTAAACTTTAATTAAGAAAAAAACAAGAGAGTAAAGCAAGAATGTTGACCGTTGGCTAGCAAATTATTGATGAGGTTGTTGTAATATTTGATTCCTTCTTGGTTTACACCTCCACTAAGCTTTCCGCCTTGATATGAATAATTTTTAAAAAAGACAGACATCATTAACATTAAAGATCCAACTACAATAATCACAAAAACTATAATTGTTCATAAACTTTTATCTCACTTGGTAGGATTCTAGACCATGAGATGGAGAACCTGTATGCATCCAGATTCATATCCTTCATTATCTTAATATCTTCCTGTTATATAAATGAATGGAAAACAACAGCAAAAAAATAATTAATTACATTGATGGAGAGAGATAATTGGTTTCTTGATTAATCCTATGTTGTCGTACTAAGAATATGGAGTTTACCTTGTAGCGATGATATTGGTCAACTGCTACATCTCCATTACTTCGATCACTTATCCTCTCTGCAAGTTAATACACATTTATAATCAGACTATTGTGAACTATTTTTAAGTTTAAAAGTATAACATAATTTATATGATATTATGAGAGATTGAAACACAGGCAAGAAAACCTGGATGTTTGTGGGTGTATGCATCCCATACACTTGGTGTTCTTCCACCTTCGTTTGCAGCACCTTCGTACTATAGGTAGATGTGATGAAGAAAGATAAGAAAATGAAGTGAGGTTAGGGTGAAAAGTGAAGGGTTTTGCGAAGAGAATAAGAAAAGCATTAACCTGGTAAGACGCGGATCCAGTACCGAAAACGAAGCCTGTGGGAAAACTGCTTCGATTGAGAGAAAGAACTTCAACAGCAGATGACTGCTGCTGCGCAAAACTGATGGATGGGAATGTGGAAATGAGAGCGAAGAACAGAAAGAGAAAAAACCCTTTACGTGCCATCTTCACTGATGAACACTGTTTCTGCTTAATGCAGAATGTTACGTCTAAGCCTCCCCTTTTATAGTGCTCAAAAACTTTACTATTCCTATTATAAATATATCACAATCATGTTTTAAGAGAAAAGAGGAGAATGTGAATGAAAAAATAAAGATAAATAAATAAAATTTTGAGAAATAATTTAATTGATATGATAAAATAAAAAAATATATGAATATTAAAATATCTACATTAAAATTGAATTATCGTTAACTTAAAAAGTATTTTTATAAGTATAACTCTTTTCAAATTAAAATTTTATTGGGTGCTCACATATTCGATTATTTGATACATACTAGTATTTGTTATTTTGTAAAATAAAATAATATAAAATAATTTTTACAAATATAATTTTGAGTTGAAATAGATTTTAAATGAAAATAAAGAGTATTATTATAAAATCTTAATACAAATTTATGTTTTATAATAACAAAAATATTTTCACATAATAACAAAATTTAAATTATTTATTATTTATTATTTAATATTTTCGTTTAATTATTTATTATATTATAATGTAAGAATATATATATATATATATATATATATATATATATATATGTTATACTATATGAATTTTAATTAATTTTGTTATAATTTTTACTTCAATATAGGATTCTGATAAAATTCACACTTTAATTAATATATTATATATTTTTAAATAAAAAATATTTTTTTTTTATTTTTGTAACTCAATATGTTATTTAAGTTTAAAGACTTCAAATACTATTTCATTTTTTTTTAACAGCGAAAAATTTCAATTAACAGGAACACTTTAAAAATGCTTCGATCCTCATAAAAAAAAAATAAATAAAACTCCTATCCCTTACAATAAATAAAGACTGAACAAAACCGTCTCACATTCCTGTCGGAATGTTCAAATATGTCAACATGGTTTTCCTTGGTTTACCCAATCTTAAACTAATAATTTTTTATACGACCGAAAAGTCACGGAAATGCCTTGCTTTTATAAATTACTTACAACTTTCCATATAGTTTATCAAAATTACCCAAGTTCATACATTTTGAAAATATTTTTTCATTATTTTAGTGATAAAATCTAGATAGGAGACAGTAGATTTGATTCTGAACAAGAGAAAAGAGTTTTTAAAGTGTGATACTTTGTCTAGATTGGAAAGAACACTCTTCTCTAGTCATGGCCACTTGAACTAATGTCTATATAAAAAATGAGTGAAACTCATCCCATCCAAACCAAGCATATGGGATAGGATAGATTATGTTTGAACTATTATCATAAATTGGCCATTTTAAACGTGTCACTTCATTTAAATTTTAAATAAATTATATTTTAAAATATTATTAAAAATATGTAAGAAAGATCACACTAAAAATTGTTTTAAATTAATTCAAAGATTGCAAAGAACTAAGAAACTTGTTTGGAGAATAATTATCTTCACTCTTTCCAATTAATACCTCATTGAGACCTCAACCAAAATAGGAAATAAACAAAATCTTATTTTAGATTTTCTTTTAAATTAGGTCAAAACAACTTATTAACATAACATTTGCTGATTTTTCTTTAATTCTCTACTTTTTACATTTTTTTTATTTTGTTGTCCGAGTAAAATTGGGTATTCACAAATAACAAGTATAGGAGAGAATTAAAATTAGAGAAAGTTTTCCCTTTTTAAGATGAAATAATCTCCTCCGCCAACTTTTATATATAGCAACAACCTTTCTACCGTGATAAATATCATAAGCACAGTAAAATCATCTTTTTTTTTTGGAAAAACGTCATGGAGATTTGTGCAGACAATTTTTTTTTTTTGTATTTTTTCCGAGCAGGAATCTTTAGAAAATAATGTGAGGTTCTTACAATTAAAAAGTAAAAACAGAAGATATAAATATAAAAAATAAGGCTTCTATGAATTTTGGGAAGAAAAGATGAGATGAGATCCATGTCGGGTTGGGTAAGGATACTTCGATTTTTCCCTCGGACCAGGCTACCCAATGTTTAAAAGGATGGATCCAACAATTTTCTTTAGTTGGGTTCATGTTTTTTTAAATAATGTTTAATAACTTATTTTTATATACAATTAGTTAATAATTATTTATAATGATAGTTAAATTAATTTTTAGTAGTACTTAATTAGAGTAGAGGTATTTGCAGGTTACATTAGGTTAAATTTGAACAAATCTATTTTTCAGTGTATATGTATATATATATATATATTAATTATAAGATTAGGTTTAGTTGAGTTTTTAATATTTTTAAGTTAAACTCAACTCAATTCAATTGGATGTTGAGTGGATTGGATTGAGTTTGAATAATTAAGTTAAGGCTTTGAAAAAAAATTGTTAAAAATATAATTTATAAGTATTAATTTAATTAAAAAATAACACAATTTTTATAAAAAAATAATTTAAAGTTTTAAGTAACTTAATAAATTAAGTTATAATAATTTATCCAAACTAATTTAAAATATAAAATGGAAATTATAATACAAGTATAAGAGTCAATATTTGGTTAATTATATTAAATTTATCATTAAATTAAAAAGTAAGTTAATTTAGGTTGAATCGAGTTTGATATAATCATAAATTAAATCAAATTTAATTTAATTGGATTGAAATAGGTTCATTTAGATTATCAATAACCCATACAATAGAACCCTTAAAATTAACCATGAATTTTATGAATTTTGTCTTTTTCTTCTGATACAAATTTAATTTATATTTATTTTAAAATGTTTAATTATAGAATACATTAGCTCAAAAAGTGCCACACCCAACTTTAATCTCAGTCAAAATCATTTAAGACGACTACAAAGCACGTGTAATATATATTCTTCTATTAAATGTATTTGATCTTACCAATAAAGGAGTTTGTACCTAACAATAATAAAGTATATGAATCTTTATGCATGGTTGCTATATTTGGCTTACAAATGAGAAAAGTAAATTATATGAAAAAACTTGGTGACAAATTTAAAACTTGCAATGATAAAAATATAGTTGCATTTATTACGAAGATTGATACCAATTTAAACTAAAAGAAGAACTTAGACTTAAAATATTAGTGAGCTGATGCAATGTTTTAGTTTGTTGGAACTTTGAAGTTGAGTTATAAATACGCATTAGTGGAAATAGGTGAAGAAAGTGTAGAATTGTGGGCAAAAACATAAATATTTAATTTGGCAATAATGGAAGTTGCATGCAAAATTTTAACATCGTGTATATAAACACTTTTTAAGTAAATCCAAATGTAAAATCTTCAAAATAAAAATATGAACAGATTAACATCTTTCTTATGATATATTTCTAAATGTGAACTGATTTTTAAATTATTTCACAGCTCATAATGTATTTAAAAGAGAAATCTATAGAGTGTGAGAAAACTTCTTTAAAAACTGCGTTGCTGGTCATCTTCAATGGTTTACTGTACCTATGTGAAAATAAATGAATAAATATTTTTCTACACTGTATAAAATTTTAATAAATAAAAATATTGAAATGACCATATTAAAATCATATTAAAGAGAAAGTTACTTACATAATAAATATATTTTAATATATATATATATATATATAGTGAAGATAAAATAACAATAAAATAAAAAATTGTTAGATAAAGCTTTTATACCTTTATATAAGAAGTTTCATAATCGTTTTTTACGTTAATATGGTTGTTTCACGTAATATGTTTATGTTATTGTTGTTAAAATTAAAGAAAAACAATATAATTAATGATGTTAGAATTAAATACATTTAAATTTGTATGAAATAAAATAAATGAATAGTGAAATAGTAATCACATAGGTAATTGTTAGATATTCAAGTGTGAATCGAAGTCTCACATTGGGTAGGAATGAGAAAGTTGAGCAACATATAAGAAAGAAGACCCACAAACCTAATGTCTTAAGGTTTTGGGTTGAGGGTGACGTCATTCCCTTATATGAGTTTACTTAGTTCTCATTGTTTGAGATCTCCCCGGTGTTTCCCCCTCGGATTCTCCTAACAAGTGGTATCAGAGTCGTTGGTTTGGTTTGCGGCCTGGGCAAGTGCAGTTTGACCGTGTATCGAAAGTCATATAAGTGTGTGAACGACGGTACAAGTGAGGGGTCATGAGTAATGTACTCGGGTTTGAGAATGCTTCTGCTCGATGGGGAGTGTACCAATGTGGCGGTACAAGTGAGGGGTCATGAGTAATGTACTCGAGTTTAAGAATGCTTCCGCTCGAGGGGAAGTGTACCAATGTGGAAGGGACTCTTACTTGAGGAGGAGATTGTTAGATATTCAAGTATGAGTCTAAGACCCACATTGAGTAGGAATGAGAAAGTTGAGCAACATATAAAAAAGAAGACCCGCAAACCTAATGCCTTAAGGTTTTAGGTTGAAGGTGGTGTCATTCCCTTATATGTTGACTCAGTTCTCATTCTTGTGAGATCTTCCCGATTTTTTCCTTCGGATTCTCCCAACAGTAGTGAATATGATATAATTTTGTATGATATAAAATATTTATGTATTATTTTAATTATCCTATTTCTATTTTAAAGTTATTTTTTAAGATCTTATAATTATTTTTAGAAGGGTTAAGAACATATAAATTTCTTTAGTTTTTAAGTTTAAATATAAAAATATAATTGATAATATACACTTTTTTTTGCAAATTTTATACTTTCTCTTGTGCACAAGAATTTATATTTTTTTTAAAAGGAGAAATTTTTATTATTGTAAACACTATTTAAACACACTATAAAAAATTATTTAATTATTAAAAAATATATTTAATCTGACTAGATGGAGTGTACAAGATAACTATGTGTGGAGAAAGATGTAGTTAGTACTTATTAAAGTTATTTAGATATATAGGAACAAGGTCATCATCTTTTAGGATATTCGGTAAAGATTTTTTTACATACATAACTATAAGCTTGGAGTTGGACAAGATTTGGAGGGATTGAGTTCCAAAAAACATTTACAAAATGGTGTCTACATCCTATTGACTGCTTGAGAAAGATTAAATAATTAAGTAGATTTTAAACATTCAAGTTCTCACTACATACCGTCTCATTTTCAAAAACTAGTTTCTCATACTTATTTTTTGAAAGAAAATATAAGACAAAATTAACATGGATGATATTTTATAATTTTTCACATATTCTTTATATGCTTTCTCATGCATTTATTTATGTTTTGAAAAATTTTCTTCTTATAATAACATCCCTAAAATATTTCTATTTATAATAGAGTTGAGATATCCTAAAATATTTCTATTTATATTTTGCTTTAAAAAAAAACTGAATTTGAATATGTCAAACATATAAATATAAATACGCATAGAAAAGAAACACTATGAATTTTTTAAAAGGTTTTCCGACTAATTCTTAAAATAGAAAGAAAAGCCACAATTTTGTTAGTTTCCAGACGGTGTCTTTACGTGTTATGCATTTAGATTCGTGCATGACACGTAAAAGACAAAACACTCTCTTTTTCGTTTCTGACAAGACATGCAGTGGTTCACATGTATAGAGATGGACCATGTGATGCCACAACATATACTGCTCATTTCTACTGGAAACTGTTGCTCTGTGTTGGTGCAAGTTGGTACAATAATACCAAAATTTAAATTATTTTTTATTCATTATTTAATATTTTTTTTGTATTATAATTTAACAATATATATATAGTCTATTATATGTAAATTTTATTGGTAAATATTTTTCTTAAAGTAAAGAAAGTTTAATGTTTTTCTTATTTTTCTTCAAGTTTTTATTTTTCATTTATGTATTCTTTCTATTAATCCAAAGAACGGGTAAGAGATGTATGTGTTATGTGAATCAATACATAGTTGCTAGCTCAGTTTGGTTGAACTTTGTTTCAGTTAAAAAATGTGATATTGTCTTTAATACATTTTAAATAAAGATCTCTCTCCATTGGGACTGGTGTAAGAAAAATTAAGTCATTATTAAGATATTTAAATAAAGAGTAAAAGTGTTTACATGCATTTTTTTTTCTAAATTGTTAATTGCAAAAAAAGTGATGGAGATTTGTGAAATAAAAATGAAAACCGTATTTTTTAGATTTTTACTACATATAGAAAGTGGCTAAGGAGGACCCATGTCAGGGAAGCCAGTTGCAATATTAAAACCATATACATCCACATTTATTTGTGTGAGTTCATTGTTTATTGAATTGCATTTACTTCAAAGATTGGTACCACTCTGTCGAGAACAACTTGCTAGAAATATACAAGTCACACATTATTAGATTACTTCTTACTAATTTATATTTATGTTATTTTTTTAATTAGGTAGGAACCAATTTGCACGATTGATTTAGTTGATTGAGAGTTAAAATTTGAATTTGCACTAAAAATAGGTTTAATTTAGAAAATAAAGTATGAAGTCTATTTGAGATTTTTTTTTTATAAATTTAATTTATTATTTTGAAGATCTCATATTGATTAGAGATAAAATTTTTTAATATTTTATAAGTGGATGTAAATCTCACTTTACAAGTTGATTTTGTAAAGTTGAGTTATATTTAAAGTCTATTTTAAGATGATATCAGCATCTATTGGGTCTATCAAACCACTCGTTATCAGGTCAACTTTAATATATAGTTTCACACACGAGTTGCAAACTCTCAATGTGAGAACATGTTAAAAATCTTACATGGACTACAGATGCACACTTCTTAAAAAGTCATTAATTTTCCCATTCAGTTTAGAACGGAATTAGTAATTGAAATTTATATTATTTGTTTCAAATTTTACAACCAATTTTTAAATAAATTAAAAAATGTACAAATGGGAATTGTGATTATATTTTCGATTAAATATTGGTCATAATTAGCTTGCCATAATCACTAAAAAACAATAATTCTAAAACCGATCTCTAATTAAATTAATGACTAAATTTTTAGAAAAAGGTTAAATTTGGTTGCAAATTAAAATAACAACAAGAATAATCTAAATTGTAAGGCACAGAAACCTTATAAAAGTAAAAGCCGTGTACCTACACCTCCAATTCCTTTTCTTTTCTCTCTCTCATTCTCTCAAGCTCTCCTTTTTCTCTAATTTTCCTCCTCATATCTCATCTAGTTTAGATTCTGATCATACCCTGCAGTAACTGGGGAGTTAGGGATCATTTCTAATCAATCAGAATCTCAAACAGAGTAAGTTCATATTTGCTCTAAAGATCCCTTATTCTCTATTTTTTCCTTAGGTTATTGTCGTCAATCTTAGTAGGGACAGTTGAGAAAAGTACTTCTCTCAACTTAATTAAGATTATACTAAAATTTGGTTTTATTCTGATAACTTTTTCTAGATCCCTAGATTTTGAGATTAGCATCTTTATCGGGTGGAGGAATTGTT
>Ga0209489_107992_pt1 | contig 15040 bp, 7 predicted proteins | sample SiratrowhiteBW_FD_187527 | JGI IMG/M metagenome (GOLD analysis project Ga0209489, IMG submission 187527) | Root nodule microbial communities of legume samples collected from California, USA - Siratro white BW (SPAdes) (version 2) | ecosystem: Host-associated > Plants > Roots > Nodule | place: USA... | reverse complement strand
CCCCTCTTGAACTTCAGCCTACACTATTTATTATGATGGTGCTATAGCAACAACTCAATTAGTTGTTACCTTTCTCAACACATATATTAAGATAATGGAAGTTAAAAACATTGTGAAGGGCAGTGCTATAATGCATGTGATTCACACCAATGAGAATGAACATTTTGCTTAGGTTGTTAATGCAATACATTTCTTATTCCCTATTTAGTTACATTGGTGGTAACTTCTAAAGTATAGCACATGAGCTAAGGAATGATGAAGATGTCATCTACATATTTTCATTATATAGACAATTCACCAACTTACCAATTATTAAACTATAACTAACAAGTAAACAACTGTGAATAAAGACATTTAACAAAGTTAATTGAAAATTTTCCATTTAGTCACTACAAAAAGTTGTAGTCTTATGTTGTTTTGATGCAATTGTATCAAGTGCTTATTGATGCCTTAAGTAGATTTTATAAGGTTTATATCTAGTTTAACTTTGTGGATTATAAAATTCTTGGTTTTTTCAGTCATAAATGCTAAAGTTAGATTGTTGAGTGACATTGTTAAAATTGTGTAACAACATAAAAAAACATCTGACAAATGAAACAAAAAAATAGAATCAACTAGGTTACAGTTTTCACTAATTTTAATGTGTTTGTTTAACATAACTCATAAATCTAATCATAACCAAACACTTTAGGTCTTTATGAGAAAAAGAGCAAAAGATCTACAATTTATTCTTACACCTTTAGGACAATCTGGAGTATTTATATGAGAAAATTACCATTGATGCTGCAACGTTGAACAAATTTTCCCACAAGGGTGTGAGTACATCCAAAGAGGCTTGGGAGACATAACCAAAGAGAAAAACATTTATGATTTACATTAGGGCATCAAAGAATCTTACACTTGTATTAATGTGTTTGGAGATCAACATTTTATGTCTCTCACACTTCACCTTGACACTTCAAAGAAATTAAGGCAAAGAAGTTTTTCTTCCATGTTAATTTCTTATCTAACTATAGTAATTAAATAACTAAAACAATTGATGGAGATGCATTTGATTTCTTTAAATAAATCTTCCCTTTTGTTTCTAAAAAAGTCACAACTTAATTGGTTGAAAAAGTTCATACACAAAATTATCAATGTTTACAAAAATGCAGAGGTGGTTAACATTTATGATACATACTTATTAGATTTTTGCACAAGGTTGTCTATGATTCACTGCATGAAAAATTCTCAATGATGTTGATGTCTAAGGTATAATTCAAGTGATGCACAATCATGAACCTTGTAGTATGAAACATGCTAAAATATTTTGTGAAAATATATGAACCTACTCATTCTACTCCTCGTCCAAATTCATTTTCATTAGAAAATACCACAACTTAATTGCCCATTATGGTCTTTCAAATTATTTTGTGGGATCAAAATCAGAAATGCATGTTGATTGTTATCAACCAACCTTACATTTTAACCAACTTTCAATGCAATTGTTCTCATTAAGTGAACATGAGTATGAACCAAATATATATTATTTCACACAATTGTTCATAAATCCTAGCATTCTTTCATCACCCCACTCTACAGTCGTATTATATCTCATTTTCAAATAGTTTTTATACTAGTAGAAAATTTGAATGTTGACTAATCTATGATTTCAAAAGTATTTAAGTGAATATAATCCACTTATATGAAAGAGAATTAATTTCATTTCAATTTTGAAAACCTTCCAATTTCATAAATATTTTGAATATTAATATTCGAAGAGATTTTAATTCATAAATATTTGATTAATAACACATCAAAACATTCAGATTAAGACACAAATATACAATCAAGGAAATAAAGGCATAAAGAACAATTGTAAATGGACCACTATTTCACGTTGTTGCAAAGACCGTCTAAGGCATAGAGGAAGACTAGATTGTCTAACCCTTTGAGTCATACTAGATTGTCTAACACTTAGCTTTGGACCTTGATTGTTTAACGCTTAACATTGATTGTCTAATGCTTTGCTTTGACTAAAGCTTTGATTTAACTATCAAACACTTAGCTTTAACTATCTAGATTGTTTAACTTAATTAGTCATTTTTTATACAAATTTTATTTAGTGTATTCAAACATGTTTAAAAATATTATTTTTTTATTCTTATTTACATATTTGTATAGTCTAATGTTAAAATTATTTCAATTCAGTATTTATTTTGAATAGAGAAAAAAACATAATTAGATTAATTGGTTAATCATTTGTACAAATTAACTATAAAACATATGTACAATTAAATAATCACGTGCACCTACTTCAAATTTTATACATATTATAATTTAAATTTATGCACAATTACATAACCATTACCACCTATTCCAAATTTTAATAATTACTACAAATTTTTTTCAGAACAGCATATGATTTTTTACAAACTCATGCCCGTTATTTAAATAGGATTATTAGTAATTACAAATCTTAATATAATTTTTTATTATACTAAAAACATTTCGATTTTGAATTTTACTTTTACAACCATACCCTCAATTTTATTGAAAAATAGTATATTTGTTTTGAACTTCAATATTTAATACAGCTTTATACCGTAACCCGACACATACTTTAAAATGAATGGAGCATGTATAACAGTATGCTATAATTGGCTGAACGTGGATCAGGTTAGTCCAGGTACGCTCAAATAAAGAGAATTCCCATATTTTTTATTTCTCAAAATTGCAAAATATTTTGCATTCTTTTACGATAAAAGATAAAATAAAACGACAAAACCATACTCAATTAGATGTCAGACCATTCCATTTGTATTCATATTCAGTGATGCAGGTACACACCACAAACCAGCACGAAAAAAAGCATTTTTATTTTCAAAATTACCCTTTTTGAGTTCGCAACTCTCTCTCCCTCTCTCACTCACTCTCTCTGCGCTCGCTATGGAGCAGGATCCGACTCAGACGCACCCGACCCGCCATCACCTGGAGCCCCCATCCGGGTTGACTCCCGAGGAGTTCGCCGACCTCAAACCCTCCATCATGGAGCACCACACCTACTCCATGACCACGCGCCAATGCTCCTCCCTCCTCGCCCAACGAATCCACGCGCCGCCGCAAACTGTCTGGTCCGTCGTCCGCTGCTTCGACAACCCCCAGGCCTACAAGCACTTCATCAAGAGCTGCCACGTCAAGGACGATTTCCAGCTCGTCGTAGGCTCCACTCGCGACGTCAACGTCATCTCCGGGTTACCGGCAGCCACCAGCACCGAGCGCCTCGACCTCCTCGACGACGACCGACACGTCATCGGTTTCACCATCGTCGGCGGGGAGCACCGCCTCAGGAACTACCGCTCCGTGACCTCCGTGCACGGCTTCGAGCGCGATGGCAAGATCTGGACCGTTGTTCTGGAATCTTACGTGGTGGATGTGCCCGAGGGGAACACCGAGGAGGACACGCGTCTCTTCGCTGACACCGTCGTCAAGCTCAACCTGCAGAAGCTCGCCTCCGTCACCGAAGGGATGAGCGGTAACGGCGACGGTAACCGGCACGGTAAGTCATAGCTTCAGCCTCCCAAACCCGAAGAAAAATGGGTTCAAATTAAAAGAAAGAAAATATGTTTCACTCCCAACCTTTTTCATTTTCTGATTTTTATTTTTCACTATTTGAAATTACGACTATACTCTTTGTTCCTTTGGGACTGGACTAGTTTAACCTGTGAAATAAAGTAGTGTGATGCCTTAATTTGTAATGCTATCCTGGATGTTGTTAATTTCGCTCTAATATCTGCCGTGTGATTTGGATTTAATTCTTGTCCTTTCTTGTCAATTCACATCCCATTTTCATTTTTTTTTGCTTTATCTTTATGGTAATTCATTAAATAGTTTATCCTATTACTTTTAAATAGATAAATCTGTTGGGACGGTGGTTCATTTATTAGGGTAATAAAATCGTTCATATGCCACTGTGGTGTGATTCTTGTTGTTTTTCTCTCAAGTGAAATCTCCGTGATAAGAATCTTACCTAAAAGAAAAACTCCATAATAAGAACATAAGATGCTCCATAAGAGTTCTTTTGTTACTTTGTACATTATTTTATTGCGATTGATATCAAACGATAAGTTTTGAAACAGAGTGCAGGTTGTTTTGTATACCTACCAATTGATAAAATTAAATGATCTTTTTTAAATGGAGTAATTAAACATGTATTGAAATTCAACTTTCATTAAAATGATATTTCAAATCAATTAAATAGAATTTTACTTTAATTTGTACTCGATCGTATAAGCTATACAGCCACAATTTTCGTTGAAAAATATCATATTATACAATAATAATATTCAGCTCAAGTTTTAACCTTTTGATTATAATAGAAACAATTTCTTTTGAATTTTAATCTGTTTTTCTGTTCAATTTAATGTTTTTTAAATTTAAATTAATTTATTCCACCACAGCTATTATTTTCAATATGAAAATATTAAAATGAATACGTTTCAATGCTTAAAACGTCAATAAAAATTTAATAAAAAAATTATCACTATTTAAAATAAATAAAAAATGGTTGCAAAAACGTTAACGAAATATTTTAAACTTTGGCATCATTCTGTTTAGAATAGGAATATAGGAAAATTTTAAGGTCACTCAAACTTTTCTTACATTACAAAAAGTTAAAAATTCATACAAAAAAAAAAAAAAAAAAAAAAAAAAAAAAAAAAAAAAAAAAAAAAAAAAAAAAAAAAAACTCATAAGATTTTGTGTTGTATAATTTATCTCAATTTTCTTTGTTAAATTGTACATTTAGTTACAAGAGCATGACATTATCACTACATTTAAGTTTTAAGGCCTCATCCATAATATCACAGATCACGATTTTAAGTGACTCCAAAAACTCCCATAGCACATTGTTCATCACTTATACTTAAACATGGTTGAAAATGGTCAACGCAATCCATACCAAAGCTTTCATTGTACCATTTTACCTTTTTCTCATCGAGGGAGCAAACATTACCTTAGGTATTGAATGGTTCTGAACCTTAGGCTATTTTAGTATTCACTTCAATATTTCCAAAATTTCATTTACTCCATTTAATCAAATATAAACATATCCTAGTTTAAGATTTTGATTAGTAAAAACAAATATTAGTTCTCATCTTAATTATAAAAATTTATAACACAAAGTTTTCATCTCTGCATGCATATAAAGTGTACAGTTACATAGTTTGTTTGAATTATCTTTTTCACATGCAAATTTTTGTATTTGTTATTTTAAGGACATGTTGAGTCTAATAAGTTTTACAACTTATCAAAAATCATTATATATTGGATGATTTGTTATTTTTGTAATAAGTAAATTTAATTATATTATTTAAGAATAGTTAATGCACTTTATTTATTTATTTTTTGTGCAAATTGTCCAAAGTAGGTAAAAAAAAATTAGATTACAAGAAAGGAAGACTAATAGTTGAAAAACATTAAATGTTCATATTCCAACTTCAAGACTAAACATTAAATGCATGTTATCAAGTACTCCAACTCTCATAAAGACAAACAAAAAAATGAAGATAAGAAAGATGTAATTGTTAAGAAGATAACTAGTTTAAAATTCTCATTGTATCATTGAACAAATCAATTTAGCATGATATAAACACTTTACTATACCTATAAGCTAGGAGAGACATGTTGTTGAAAAAAATACTTATGTGCGATAAAATTTATGAGAAACTTCATAAAGAATACTCATATGGGTAATTCAAAGAAGTAGTTAAAAATACATATATTGTAAGCTAGAAGTAGTTTGAAGAATATGTGTATTTAATAGAACTTAATTTGTTGGTTTGTGTTTGTTATCTTTTCATATCTTCTTTATTCTTTGAAACTACTCTTGAATTTTAAGTATTTTGTATTTGTAAAAGTATAAATTAATGATTTTCTTATTACATCATTCTCCTTTTGAAAACTACTCCAAAGCTCGCAAAAATATTTTAAAAATCTTTATAGACACTATCAACTAATTTCTTATATTTTTCTTATTTTACATAGTAGTTATACAAAATTCTCACTCTTCAAAGTTTATGATACATTATATATTAATCTTTTGAAATCTTAAAATTTTAAAGATTTTTGTTAATGCAAAGATGGTAGCACAGAAACCCCACAAAAAGACCATCATTGTAATTAAGACAATTCCATGATATTGCATACCCAACCATAATTGACTATGACACAAGAAAAAATTAATTAAGAGGTCTACCCCAATTTAAGAAATATAAACACAAATTAAAAGAGAATCTCTAAAATATTATTTTAAAACATTCTTAATAAATTATTAGAAAATATAACTTAGGTTAGTTTTATTTAGAAACTTGAATAGGGACATACATAAACCTTGAGTTTTTCTACGTAAAGAAAAAAAGCTTTATATTTTTTATTGTATTTAAAGAAAAAATTTACTTGCATGAGGATGGTGAAAACATTGTTACACATTTAGTAATTTAGTTTTACCATTTACTTTTAATTAAATTTTTCAATAATTTAGATTAAAATTAATGTGACTAAATAAAGCTATTATTCTTTAAATATAACCATTTGTTATTTCCCTATCAACCCTTTGACAAGGATATTATTTAGAATAGTACTTAAAATTAACTAGACTTTTTTTTTTTATTATCTCATTAGCGTTTTTTAATTATTTTTATTTTCTTCAATAGCACTCTTTATTTTTTATTTCATTCAATAGCACTCTTTTGTTTTACGTAATAACACTCTTTTTTCTGTAATAGTTATTAAAAATTGTTATTATTAGTTTATTAAAATTAAGATAAAAATAATATAAAATAATTAAATTAAAATTTTCAAAAAAAAGAATACAAAGAAAATAAAATAGAATATTTTATAAGTTTTTTAACTAATTAATTATAATAGGAAAAATGATAAATTATTTTATTTTATATTTTATAATAAATTCAAATTTGGCATAATAAATTGTATTAAAATAAATTATAATAAAATCAAATAATTAATGGCAAAAATCAAATAAAAATTGATAAAGATAAAATTTGATTTTTGATAAAGATAAATTTTGATTTTTGATAAAGATAAATTTTGATTTTTGATAAAGATAGAATTTGGTTTTTGATAGAGATAAAATTTGATATTTTATTAAAGATATCATTTGATTTTTTATAAAGATAAAATTTGATTTTTGATAAAGATGTAATTGATTTTTTGATAAAGATAAAATTTGAGTTTTGATAAAGATAAAATTTATGTTTCATTTCACACAAAGTATTTCGTGTACCATTAACTAAACTATTTAGTAAATATATGATTGTCATTTATTTTTCTCTTTATGTTCAATGTATATTCCATCATTTCAATAATTAACAATTTTTAAGTAATAAATATAACATTTAAAAGCAATTCATAAATTTTAAATTAATTTTTATTTAAAATTTTTAAACCATTTAATTAATATTTATTTACAAAAATACTTCAACAATTTTATTTTATTCTTTTTATTAATTATTTAGATATATTTTTTAACAAATGAAAATACAAATTTTAATTCAAATAACAATTTTTTAATTTATTATAATTTTTCCTTTCAATATCAATTTTAATACAAAACTACAACGTAAATTATTATAATAAAATACAATTACAAAATCATAAAAAAGAAAAAATAAAACAAAAATAATAATTATAATTAATGTACTAATTGTAAAAAAAATAAAAAGGAAAAATAAAAATAAAAAAAAAGTAAAATAGTGTTATTTCACAGTAGAAAAAAATAAAAAGAAAAAAAGAATGTTATTCAAAGAATTAAAAAGTAAAGATGTCTATTAAAAGAAATAAAAAGTAAAGAGGTGTTAATGAAGTAAAAAAGTCAACGAAAGAGTTATTTCAACTTTAAAAAAATAAAAAATAAAAAAAATGAAAAAAGTACTTTAGAAATTAAAGAATAAATAGTATTATTAAATAAAATAAAAAATAAAAAATGTTATTAAAAAAATAAAAAATAAAAAGATGCTAGTGAGGTAAAAAAATCAACTAACTAAGCTTAGTGCTTGTTGGTTTTAATGATTTGATTATTCTTTCTTATAAACAAAACTAGAGAAAATAAAAGAAAAATATTTTTCTTTTCTCCTACAAATAATAAGAAACTTTTCTTTTTATTATTCTTTATGCACATCCAAACAATGTATTGAAAAAGAGGGGTGGGGTGATTAGTACAATAAACCATGTGTGGAAATGAGGCACTACATTTAAATTTTGAACATGAAGCTAAAAATGGTAAAAAGGATCAAAGAGCATGCTTTTACAGTTCCTTCCCCACACCTCGCTTTACCTAACCCTATTGTTGTGTTTTCTCCTTTTATTTGTTGTACATATCATTTCTAATTTTTAGTCTATATCATTGAAGCTAACAAAAAATAAATAAATTACATATATATAGATTAAAAAAAGGTTTTATGCATACGAATTAAAAAACCAACGTCGAAGAAATTAACTGAATAATTTAACCTATTTTTTCATATTAAATAGTGAGATAAAGAGAAAAATATTGTCTGTTTTTATGTGTGAGATTGTTTTAACTTATAGTTGATTAATTTAGTTAATAACATGAAATTCATTAACATTGCTTTCTTCGTTTCTTCTTGTGTCAAATTTTAAAGATTTTTGTTTTTATTTATATATAATTTGCATGTTCAAGATTAAATACTTTTTTTTTATCAATTTTATTTTCTGTGTCCTCTAATCTTTAAATTATTTACATATCTATTTATCATATGAGATGAAGAAAAAAAAAGGATAAAATAGAAACTATACAGCTATTTATTATAATAAAAAAAAACTTATTGTATTTCTTTGTTCTTATAAAACAACCTTAAAAAATAAATAAAAAGGAACAGATAGATTATTTCTTTGTAAAGTAAATTTTAAAAATATCAATAATATACATCTATTATAATTTCTATTGTATTTCCAATAAGAATTTCTATAAAAATATATTATAAGTTCCTCCGCTAGTGATCTTAGGATAATGGTTAGTAAAACCTTTTTCAAAATTATCCTTACAATTTTTTGAACTCATCATCTCACTCTTTTCACTTAATTAGTTTCAACCTAAGTAATTAATATATGCTAGCCAACTTTCTTGATATTCACAAGAGAATGAGTATGCAACTTATTAATTCATACATTTACACTTTATTGACTACGAAAGTTATAAAATTGTCATAGGCATTTGGATAAGAAAAATAATTAATTGAAAAAAGTCTTCTAGAAATAAAAAGTAAATTTCTCAACAGAGTTTATATGGATAAAGTGGAAAAATGTGATCTTTGAATGAAAATAAATAAGAAAAAGAGGAGATTTATTTATTTAATGAGTACAAAAGAAAGTGAAAAAAAAAAGTTATATTAAAAGAAATTTATACAAATAAAAATTATTTTTTACTTTTTATTTTTTTTCGGCATAAAAATTAAAACAGAATGAAAAAAAAAATGAGAGATATTAATATTTGCCTCCCATTTCATGCCAATTTAAGGATTGAAGTACTCATAGTGTATACTCTGTAAAAATAACTTATTTTCTTCTCATTTCCCTCCATCAACCAATGCAAGTCCAGTATTTCTATCTTCTTCTTCTTTTCCATTTTTATATATTTTTTTCACTCTATTTATACACAAATAAAAGCAAGGTTAGAGGAATATGAAATTATGTCTAACATATTTTAAATATATTTTATGATTAATTAATTTTATTAAAAATATAAAATTATTAATATTTTCATGTATTGCATATGATAACTCTTTACTTTTTTAACATGTAATATATATATATATATATATATATATATATATCCAAATTGGATTTTGCAATCATTATTACACGTGCTAATGCGTGAACATATCCGATTTTAAAAAGAAATCATTTAAGAAGAGTTTCACGATAAGTATTTTTCCCACAATGAGAATTTCAACTAAAACATGAGAGTTGGATCATCAATTTCTGCCTTATGCCAAAATAGCACACTTTAGTATAAGTTCAGAATTCGGGTTTATGATCCAATTTTGAGCTTGACAAAAATACAAAGGTGGTGTAATTATTTTCTAAAATTACGTAAATGGGTATTTTTTTATATATATTTTTTTTTTACTGAAATGGGTAGATTGTGCGATTGTGTGACGACTTTAAATACTAAAATTGTATCACACTCAGGTAACTTCTTAAACACAGAATAAAACAACTTAAAAAATATCAAAGTCGTCCATACATGTTATGGTTTAAATTTGAAAATTTAGCTTAAAATTGTGGTGCTGTTGAACGACTTCGATTGTTAAAAAATAACAAAAATTGTATGGCTGTTATACGATTTCTATTTTATTAAAATTTATCCGTTTATTGGTTTAGTCTTAATAACGAGGAAGATACAGTGAATGTATGTAAGACTCATATATAACTTTGTGTTTAAATTTTAAAATTAAGAATGTCAATCTCAAACATTTTTATAATTTATTTTTTAATTTTTTTATCACCTTACTTATATTAGATTATAGGTCGTTTTAGTAATAAAATTTATTTAATTTGGTTTTATGTTTTTTAAAACAAATTCTATACAGATTAATTTATATAGTGATAGTTGGTTTGTAATTGTTAGTGTTTTTAGTATTTTATTATATTTTAAATTTTAAGTGATTATTTTCAAAAATATTTAATAATAATGAAGTTTAAATATTATATTATTTAGAATTAATTATTTAATTTATTATTAGGTTATGAGATGTGTAGAAACGTAAGATAAATATAAAATAAACAAAATAAATAATTGATATAAATATGATTGTTTTAGTTACATAAATGAAAAAAAAAACTATTTATGTGACAATGTGTCGCACGGAGATCTTCTTCTTTGCCTTCAAGATCATTGTGGCTCAGGTTCGATTGGAGGAAGTGGTGGTGGTGGTGAACTATCGTGAGATGGATTATCAAACCCTTTAAGAGGCATGGTTGGGCGATAATAATGCATGGGTGATAATCCACGGAATGTGATGGTGATGTCATGGTGGAAGTCCCAAACATGTTTGATGCCGCAGAAAATATATTTTGTTGCGATGCAAAAGCGGTGAAAGTGGTGGGGACCTGGAACAGAAGTTTCGACGACATATTTTGGTGATAGCCCATATATCCGTACATGCCATTTGGTTGACCAAATCCATGTTGTTGAGCACTGGAAGAAGACCCAAAGTGGAAGTTGTGGCGGTGTGGATCAACACCAAAGGAAGAGCCCAAGTGAAAGTTGTGGCAGTGTGGTTGTTGAGGCTCTTGTAGTGTGTCATATTGATGCAAAACAATGTGTTAGTTTAAAGTTAATGAGAAAACAATAATATACGACAAATGAAAAATAAACTTACATCATCGTGAGAAGAAGGTTGGGGTGGGGTAATGTATCGGATAGTATGTTTGATATATCATTGCATGTAATGGGTATTATCACACAAGTGGCCATTTTCGTTGAATGGAAATCCTTGAATTACACGGTTATGGCGCTCATTCCACATTTGTATCCATGTTGCATGATATTGTGGCCAATATCTGTCAGTTCTACCCCTCATGTCCTCTTTGTGCAACTGATCGAGATTTAAGGGGTTGTTTGGAATATTTTGATGAAACCCAATTGTGTCATCACTCGATCAACTTGATGTAGTTCCACTGTAGCGAAACATATAAGAGGAACTACTGCTTGACTTACAGGAGAAATTTGAATGGTTATCAGACGACTTAGTTCATTGCGATGATACGGAATCCACAAGAAGTGTTACAATAGATGACATTAGCATTAGTAAGAAGTATATTATGCCAAAATGTATAATAAAAGTATGGGTAGTTGAAAGGAAAAACCTGTTTTGCTTCAAGTTTATCCAATGTTTTGCGTAACTAAGGAACCGTGGTGGTGGATGTGTTAATCCTGTGTTGCACCAAGGCAGACCACCTTCAATGAACATAAAAATGTTATTCATAAAGAAATCTAAATTGATGAAGTTTGTAAATTATTCAAAAACAAAATTTAAGTTACCTTTTCACTAATGGAAAACCAAGCCCATTAGCAACATCAACATCACTAAGTGGCTGAAGTGGAGGAGAAAGGCATGTGATGCAGTCCCATGCCCAACATTGCAGAAGTAGCGTGCATCCACCGATATTCTCTTGATTAAAATCGACTCTATGGTCAAGAGCACGATAAAGGCATGCCAAAACACCTGACCCCAACTGTAATTTGAGACGTTATGTAGGTCACTCAGAAGTAAAAGATACATCAGATGAACTCTGCTCCCGGATGTATCTAACATTAATAAACTTCTGATTAACGTCAAGATGTGGGCCCATGCATGTTGTGCTACCATAACATCATCAGCATCATCTGGAAGGTCTTGAAATTCACTATTAAGCCAAGATAATTTTATGCTATTTCCCTTGTATACTGTTTCAGGTGGCACAACATCGAAAAGGTTGTCGCATAAGGAAACAAGGTCACTGCTACTAACATCGGTTATCGGTTCTCCATCAATAGGAAGACCCAGCTGGACCGCCACATATTCTAGATTAATCATCACTTAATCTCCACCTGTCAACTAAGGCAGTGATTAACTGATGATTAATCTCTATACGGGTTAGCGTGAGGAAGTTCCCAAATCTAGCTTGTTAAGTTTTTTACACGGTGATCGAGTTTATCGTTGTGCTTCATGCAATAAATTGCATGTCGTCGAGGGCAAAGTAATCTTTCATTACGTTTAGTCACGTGTTTTTGTTGAAGTCGCAATAGAGACATGTCAGTTGGAAGACATTGATTATATGTCATTTCTATACAAACCTCAAGATGAGAGAAAGTAGTTAACGAGGTGCATGTGTTAAGAGGGTGCGAGTAGTCGTACTCAACCAGAAGTGCAAGTAGGTTCATCTTCACCACATATAATAAAATCTTCCACTAACCTACTCAATGTGTTTTCTGGAAATTTTGAATCTTTACTTCATAGATGATTGACAGACGTACGTCTAAAACTTGACTAGTGCTAAAAACAGATTAAAGATGCTTTTTAAAAAATGAACCTTGAAGTGAAATCTACAACAGAACACTCGAAAGGTTGAAGATACCCTTAAGAAATGAACCTGTGAAGTGAAATTTATCTGCAAAATACTACAAAGCTTGAAGATTCTTAAGAAGTGAACCGTCTGCAACCGTGAATGACCGTTGAATGAGTCATGTGAAAGAAGAGAATCTCATGCCTCACTTAAATAAAGGAGTTACATTTAAATTGAATTAAAAAATATGTACTGAAGTCTGAATTTGGCCAAATTACATCAATGCAATAAGTATACGAAACTGAATCCATATATGAGGAAAAACTATTCATTTTCACGCTTCTGCACAAGCTATTACTCTACATAACAGTGAAGAAGAAAAACTTCTGAAAAAAATTAAAATCAACCTGCACATTAGGCACTGCACATTAAGCATGCGTAATATTCCCATTCAATCACTGGTGAATGAGAGACAAGGCTTCTGTCAAGATTGTCGTGGAAACACATTTTCTGTGAACCATAACTTACCATTATGCGAACGGGACTCGCGGCACTATAAGAAAGAACGCAAAGAATTAGGGTTTTGAAAAGTCTTGCCATGTGGACTTTTGTACTTTTTAATTTTTTTTTCAACACGACATATATATACTACACATAAATACGTGAACGAAACCAGCGTATTCATTTCACTTCATGTGACATCTTCTTGCTCCCATTCCATATCAAACTATCTCCTCTCAAATACTTTGAAGTCACAATTTCCATGGATAATGACAGTTCTACAATGTCTAAAGAAGAATCAATTATCTGAGATATGATAATTGATTCTAGCTCAGACGATCAAGATCCTGATGTCATGGATATTGAAGATGATGCACAGAGAAACACAATTCATCCATATCAGTCCAACACCACAACAATAACCAATATGGAATATGAACTTCATGAGCACATGTGTTTCAGTTCCAAAGACTCAATAATATTTGCAATAAAACAATTCCACATTCAGCAAGGGTATAAATTTGTGGTTGTCAAATCAAAGACAAGCAAATATGTCCTCAAATGCATTGACTATAACAACGGTTGTCAGTGGCGACTTTGAGCATCTTACTCTGAAATTAGAGACCAATGGGAGATCAAATAAATTGAAGCGCCTCACATTTGTCTGTCAATTATAATGTCACAAGATCATGTCAATCTTGATTCACACCAAATTGCATCGATCGTGGTCAATTCCATAAGGACAAATCCCTCGATCCCAGTGAAAAGTTTGATTGCAGAAATCAAAAATCGGTATGGTTATATTGTCACGTATAGAAAACCCGGATGGCAAAGCAGAAGGCCCTTGTCATGGTATTCGGGGACATGGAAGACTCATATAATTATCTTCCAAGATGGTTGCAAGCTTTACAAGAAAGTCTTCCGGGAACAATTGTAGAGTATGTCACTCAACCGGTTGTTGTTAACGGTGTAGCTGACAATTCCTGGCACATATTAGAGCGTGTCTTCTGGGCTTTTAAACCTTGTATTGACGGGTTTAATTATTACAAGCCCATTATCCAAGTTGATGGAACCTTTTTAACTGGCAAATATCATGGAACTTTGTTAACCACAATTAGTCAATATGGGAACCAGAACATATTTCTATTGGCTTTCGTAATTGTTGAAGGAGAAATAAAGAAGGCCATGATATGGTTCTTTCAGTTATTGCGTGCAAATGTCACACCCCAACCAAATGTTTGCCTCATAACTGGCAGAGGCTCAGCCATACTATCAGCATTACAATCTCCAGATGTTTGTTGGGAAGCACATGGGTTGCAATCAATGTTTTGCATCCAGCAGCACAGTGCATCAAACTTCAATAAGAAGTTTAAAAATGCAGAGCTTAAAAGACAACTAATTAACATGGGTATGTATATTCCTTAACTTCCTTAATTTATATATATATATATATATATACATATACATATAC
>Ga0209489_107991_pt1 | contig 15044 bp, 6 predicted proteins | sample SiratrowhiteBW_FD_187527 | JGI IMG/M metagenome (GOLD analysis project Ga0209489, IMG submission 187527) | Root nodule microbial communities of legume samples collected from California, USA - Siratro white BW (SPAdes) (version 2) | ecosystem: Host-associated > Plants > Roots > Nodule | place: USA... | reverse complement strand
TATATATATATATATATATATATAACCCTTCAAGATAGATATAACATAGATTATGGAGCAGTGTGTAAGAGGGTCAGGAATAATGTAAGGGGAATCTGCCAAGTTTTGCGCAAAAACTGAATCTTGTTCAAAAGATGACCTCATGTGCCCCATTCAAAAATAATGAACGAAAAATAAAACAATATACGATATTATTTATTAAATGTTCACATTAATCAATAATAATAATAATTTAAAATGTGAAATGCAAATGTGTATAACGGATAAGATGTTCCTTTCAAACGCAAACAACATTGTTCTGAGTTGAGACATGCATTAGCCCACAACATTATTATCATGTTCTCTCTCACGTGCCTTCTCCAATTAATGGTTTCAAATTTTTACAAGTTAGTTAACTCAGTTACCATTTTAAAACTTGTTAAATGTTTTTCCCATATCTATGTGATTAAAAATACTGAGTTGCCCTCCAATGAGATTGAGTATGTTGTTTCCAAATAATGAAAAAACGTTAAAAATAGAGCATATGCATTGATTCGAGTGTTGTGTATATGAAATTGTTCATTAGATTTGCAAACAAAAACAAAAAATTGCATATTATAAGAGCTATATGAAATGTAACCTATAATTTGATTCGGAAGCTAGAGACAGAGAATTTGAATAATGAGGTTCTTGATATATAGATGTATTATTGGGACCACTTTTTCACAACCCTTCACTTTCGAAAACGACACCACATTTAATTACCCAGCCATGTGAGATGTGTGGGAAACTTGAGTCATATCAAAGATTGAGAATAGAAACATTTGAAATCAAGAGCTTGTGGTCCCTTTTTAGAACATGATTATTAATTATCACCACCATTCCAAAATGTAATAATTTTACTTACCCTGACAAAAAAACTGGGTAATTTTCTCACTAGTTTCACCTGTCGGAGAAAATGCACACACACTTTGTGATAATTATGCTGCCACACACGCTTCAGACCTTCATCATCTTCATTGTTTCTTCCTACTTCTCTTAATTTAAAGATAACTCTTAAGATCAATTATGTTTGTCTCTACATTGGATTTGAATGCATGTTGCACTCAAATCCCTTCAAGAATTGTTATGATACACAATCATATGACTAATTAACAACTATTTTTATGATATATTTTCTTTTCAATGTTATTGGAATATTTTCATAATCATGTGTTAACAAAACAAGTTAAAAAGCTCAAAAAAAAAAAAAACCAAATTTGTTACATAAACTTCTAGTATTTATACAAATTTTTAGTAAATTACTAATTACCTTTTTTTTTATCAGTAGGGTATCTCTACTGTTTCACAAACTATTATAAATTTTAAACATAAGAATAATCTGTTTTTATTTATTTTTTACATAAAAAGAATAAATTTGAAATATTGGATGTTGCAAAAACTACCCAATTCCATTATTATATATTTAATATTTTATTTTTGCCAGTACAAGCATTTTCTTTTTCCAAATAAATGTATACTCGGTATTAGTGTAGGTTAACATAAACATTTTTTGAATAAAAAAGCTATTAAAAAACAGTACCAAAAAATTTATTGCTCATGTGTTTGGCTCTCAAAGAGAAAGGGTTAAATCACCTGAGGGTAGAAGGGAATCAGGTGGTCATTTTCTGACATGATTGCACAGGCCAAATTAATAATAAGTCAAATCTTGAACACTGTTGTGCACCAAATATTTTGGCACCCTATTAATTTGGTGCTTCATAATTCTCATCCCTTTGGTTGTTGATTTCTTCACAAAAAGCTTTTGATCAACATTTAATTTCTTGCATTTGTTATTTACTTGATTTTAGCAAATACTTCACCAAATGCTTTATTTGACAAATAAGTGGAAGCAAGCTAGACAAAACAATATTTTCTAAATTGCATGGTGCACAATAGAGAATGAACTCAAGAAAAACTTACACTTATGTGGTAGAGAAGACAATGCACAGGCACCAAAATAAAGTTCATTGTGAATTTTCGTTAAGAAGTTAACTAACTAGTAAAATCTCTTAACTTTTTATAATTTCACCCTACACTAGCATCTACTAGTTAAAATGATATTAGTTTTGGTACAAGTTAAGACCTAAATAAACCAACTTAAAAGTGTTGTTATATATATATATATTGTTTGTATTGAAATGCAAAAGGTTAATATTATTAGAAAAGCCAGTTCACATTAATTCACAATTAGTGGTCAATAATAGTCTATTAGTGCATTAAACAGTAGAAATTAGCACTAGATACTGAACACTAACTAGCTAATTAATATTTACAACATGAATAATTTCTGATTAAATTATTGAACTTAGCTTTTATTCCACACCAAACTTTAAATTTCATGTCTTAAAAATCCTTAATTTCAATACAATTTAAAAAAAAAAATGGTTTGAATATTATTGTTATATATTTACTTCAAGACTCAACTCTTGTTCCCTCCATAACAATGAATGCAAATGAATTGAATACAATTAATATTGGTAGATGCACTTTGCAGTCTCTTTCAGTCTTTCTAGTTTCTTTCAAATTACATTCATTGTTTTCAAATGGAAGGTTATCAAGAAAAGTCAACAGAAACCTATTTGCAAGTCTAAGACATTTATGATTGATAATTGATAGGGAATTGAAACTGGTCAATAGGGTCACGCGTGGGAACTACTTTTATATAATTTTTCGAGGTGGTATAAAAAACAATTCTTCAAAACAAAACAAAAAGTACTAGAATATAAACAATTTAGATTTATTGATAATAATTTCATAATCTGTGTTTAAAATTTCTATATTTTCAAACTCAATTACGTATATATGAACGAATTTACCTTTCATTAAAATTATTCAAACTATTTGTGGTCGTCTAGATCCGAACAAGCTTCTACTTAGGTTTAAGATAAATCAATTTTTTTTATCACTTTTGATAAAGGAGATTAATTAGTATAATTTAAAAAAAAGTACATTTTCTTACATGCTAAATTTAAAACCTACACATAAATATAACTATAAAGTTAACAAGCTTTTCAGGGAATCTAATTAAACCCATACACACCACTGTCACTTTTGATTTTATATTGTTGGGAAGTATAGGAGAATAACCGTAAGAGTTATAATGGACAAATAAAATAAATTAAGTGGAAAAGTAAACATTTTTACTCAGACTTAAGTGTAGAAGTGGAGCACATGCGTATGGTACAAATACATACACTGCCAAGGCATAATTAATTACGGTATTATTGAGAGAGAAGTTTCAAAATCTGAAATATGATCCAAGACAATTATTTTTCAAATTCTTGAAATCATTTTGGTGAACTACCAGTATCAATATAAAATATTTCATGAATCATAATCTAATTCAAATAGTTTTATTACCTTAATTCATATGTTTCTTAAGGAATTGTTCAAAAAATTTAGAAAAACTCGAGAAGTTCTAACTTGCACCCAGGATATTACAAACCAAACATATTACTAAAAACCTAGTATAACATAGATTCATCTATTAGACTCTAATCTCACAAGTTAACATATATGCAACTCCTGTGACCAATGCAAGTAATGTAATTTTTTCTTTGCAAGTGATTCACTCTCTCATTGTCTACTCAATCATCTACTCTATCATGCTTGTAAATATAATCATTATTCTATCCTTCATATTTTACAAGATTCACAAATATAACTATTGTTCTATCCTTTGTATAATACCATATTCACAAATATAATTAATCTTCAAAAAGGTCAACACTCCCTCTTATTTTTATATAAAACAAATTACAAAGACATCTCAAATGGAAGGAAGTACATCATCTTTATTTTAGAGATTAAATACAAAACTAAGGTTTACTCAATGTAATATATAACATTTTTTTTTTTTGAAATTTCAATAAGATAATATTTAAAATACAAACTTTCTAAAAAAAAAATAATATAATTTGTTGAGGTCAAACACATTCAAACTCAATACTATTAGCTGAACAAATCTATCATTACAACCAATTAATAATACTAGTCAAAGTAACAAAATCAAAACATATTCAATACAGATAATCGAAACAATATGTGAACTATCCTAAAGTTTTTGATAAATTAATAAAGCAAAAACTATATGAAGGTCATAAGAGAACCAAATAGAGGAGAAGAGAGAACATGCCCACAAGAAAATAAGAAAAACCACAAACCAAACCAATCAAAGTTGAAAAAAAAAAAAAAAAAAAAAAAAAAAAAAAAAAAAAAAAACAAAAAAAAAAAAAAAAAAAAAAAAAAAAAAAAAAAGAAGAAGAAGAAGAAGAAGAGACATGACGATATTAATACAATGAACAGGGATAGATAATAACTATAACGAAAATATGGAAGAGAAGTGAAGATAATATAGAAAAAATGAAATGAAATTATTGTAAGGTGAAATAGAAAAACACACTTAAATATACAAATTCTATAATATTACTTTAAAATTGTCATTAATTACTTTACTCAAATATACAAATTCTATAATATTACTTTGCAACTGTTATCATATTATAGCGATAACTCTTTCACTCAAAAATCATTATTATATAATATTTTTAACTATGATTCTAAAGTAATAAATCGAATAAAATTCATCTTAATATTAAAAAATGTGAATGTAACACTTTCAATGATAATCACCTATAATCATCAAAACATAAAAAAAAAATAAAAAAAAAATCTCACATAAATAATAAAAATGAGCACGGCCTTTCAAATATTAAAAATTTTGATATAAATTATGTTTTAGGTAAATACTTACATACATTGTGAAAACTCGTAGGAAAATAAGGAATTACTATTCTATAGTAGTCTTATCTTATTGTCCAATGTCATGCTCCATAGAAGAATTTGATATAACTGCCTACAACCAATTCAATTGTCAAAATTGTTTTAGTTCACAAGTTGACTATGGAAGATCAAGATCGAAGACTCGACAAGTCACCAATCAAACACTTTCCATGTTCATCTTATTTTTTTTTATTTTTTATATCATTTGATTGCGTAATGTACATTTTATTTATCACTTTATTTTTTTTTATCTATCAATACGTAATAGGGTGTTCAAACATATTTTTTTAGTTTTGATACGTAGTTCATCATATTGCTCAATCTCTTGGGTTACAGTTCATAACATTTTTTTTCTAGTTCATAACATTGATACGAATTGATTATTGTTGAGAGTAATTATTAATATTATCAGAAACTTGAACGTGCACAACCACTTAAAAACACCAACTACTGCCACTTACTTATATTTGATGTGAATAATAATAAAATGGATTCAAAAATTTAAAACTGTTAAATAACATCAATTTTTTAATTACTATTATGTGTCATTAATTCAGTCACTAATATCTTTAGCAATCAAATTCAATCTTAGAATAAGTTTTAATAAAAGAAAATGAAAAGTTATTAGAGAAAGAAGATTCAATTATTATAAGACTCATAAATAAAAAGGTATAATCAAAATTAAAAGTATTAAGCATTAAAGTAGCATCTGCTTTATGTTCTGTGTATGATATAGACGTTAGTATATATATATATAAATTAAATAAAAAGTTTACAAGAAGAATATACGATGTTATTAGAAGACATGACAGGACATGATCCATTTTCAATTAAAGTTACAGAAAAAAGTTGAAATCACATGAGAAAGTTGTGGGAATCACGTTTTGGAAGGAAGCACCTGGTGTAGGCATGTGTAGTGTACAGTAGTCTATATGTTAGATGACCGTAGGATTATACGTATATGGTTCTGTTCTGTAACGAACAAAGCAAAAGAAGAGAATCAATGTGCGTGGTCATATCATATATATCCTCATCTCTCTCCATTCTTAATTCCTTAACCATTACACTTCCCAATAACAGAGCAGGCTTGCTTCTGCCCTTGGTCTCTGGTCTTCGTAATAGCTTGGAAGTGAGTGCTGTAAAGATAAAAGGTACACAACATAAAAACTCCCATTTTTTTTTTCTTTTAAAACACACAAGAAAAATCAAATTTTTACTAAAAAAAAATATTACCCAGTGTCTTGAAAACAAATAATGAAATGTGAAGAATCACACCCACTTAACTTTTTCATGATTTTCAATCAAAAAGTTCTTCTTTTATGAAGATGAGAAGTATGAGAGAGTAAAAGTTAAGTTGAATTTCTTATTGCCGAGTCATAACTAACATTCAATGTGAGAAATATTTAAAGAAAAAACATGGTATATGTATATCTTGAGAGAAGTTTTGGATGATCGAGGTGGTGTTAAAATATTTTTTTCAAAAAAAAGGTGACGTCATGTTGAGTATGTTTATCATTCAAACATATTTTAATGTAGATTTTATTTTGTTCCGAAATTGAAAAGGTATAATTTATTATATAGATGGTGTTCTCAGCTCAGTGTACTTAATTCCTTACACTGTGACCGTTTTATGCTTCAAGGATCCGCTTTTCTCGCTTCTTCACTTACAGATCCCACAAAGTTTTTGCTACCTCTCTCTCTGTGGCCACTGCTTATTGTGTCATTTTCATTCTGATTTCATCACTTCTTTGACAACCCTTTTTCCACACCATCTTTCTTGTTTCTAAAGTTCAGCAAAGCCATAGGCTTACCAATTATGGGTAAGGAGGGGTATTTTGCTGGAAGATCATCAAAGAGAGGTGTAGTAGTTGGAGGAGGAGGACGAAGAAATGATGCTGAAACACAAGTCCCTTCTGGTTGCATGTGTGCTGTTTTTCAGTTCTTTGATTTCCATCCCTTTCACTTTCCCAACATAAACCAACAACAACCCTCTTTCAAACCACCCTCATGCACTTTAGAAGACCATACCACAGTCTCCAAAGGTATATTGTCTAGTCACTGCTCATGTTTCAAACCACCAACTACTTTTCTTTTTTCTTTTTCTCATGTGGGTTGTGTAATTCAGGTGCTGAAGCACCTAGGAACAGCTTGGAATCAGAGGATGGGGATGGTCCTGTTTCATCTCTCTCATCAAAAGAAGAAGATTTTAAAATTCCTGTGAGTTAGTTTTTTTTTTTTATGAGTTTCACTTTACACACCCTAGTTGGGTTGGTTTGTTTATTTTGTATAAAGTGAGTAATGATAGCATAGCACTATAGTGATTATTTTGATTACTTGTTTTGAAAACCCAGAAGAATATTATTCAAATTAGGACAAGTGGAGGCACAAGAACAGGTGGTGGAAATTTGAATGACTTGTCTGCAGAAATCACCAGCTCACCAGGGACAAAGACACCAACTTTGGTGGCCAGGTTGATGGGTTTGGATCTTCTTCCAGGGACACACTCACCCTCCTTTTCTTCTTCTTCTTCATGTCTTTCCGCTCCCAACACACAAGGCAATGTTTCACATCTTCACCACCACCTTAGGCACAAGCAACATGTCCAAACGAAGCATAGAAACAGCATAGACAGCAGTGACATTGCAGCCACAAGATCTTTGCCTGAGACACCAAGAATCTCCTCAGCAAGAAGATCAGATGTTGATTACCACCACAGATTCTCACTCCAAATCAACAAGGAAAACATGAGTCTTGCTGAGGATTTGGAGCTCCCTAGGCTCTCGTTTTCCAAGAGAAAGTGTGATGAGAACAATGGCAGGAGTCCAAGCCACTATGCTAGGCAAATAGTCAAACAGGTTAAGGAAAGTGTGGGCAGAAAAGTTGGGCAAGACATCACCAACACTCTCAAAACAAGAGAAGAAATTGTAGGCCAACTCAAAAGCAAAAAATCTTCCAAAACATCACCACTGAAAGCAATTGATGAAACTGAAACCAGCCCACTCAAACCACACTCAAACACATCTTCTTATTCCCCAAGGCTTAGACTCATTGAGAAGCACAAACCAAGCACCACAACCACACCATCACCACTCACCCCAAAAGACCAAAACATGCTAAAACTACCACCTCCTCCTCCTCCGGTTAACACTCAGATTCCACGAGTTTTAACAAAACCAAAGCCTCAAGCATTATCGTTGCCAGAGCAGCAAGATTTTCATCAGAACAGCACCTCTCTCCCAAAATTCAAAAGGGCTACCAATGAAAAGTTCAACTCAAGGCTCAAAAGGCCTCCACAGACATCGGACATAATCAGAAACAAGCAAGAAGAATCATTCATCATTCGTCCCACATCGCCTACTAGAGCTAGTGACACCAAAACCACTAAAAGCAAGAAAACTCATCCATTGTCATGTAATCTCCTCAACAACATCAACACTGTACCGAATCTTCTTCCTGTCAAGACCGACCCTTCTCCTCCAGCAACCAAAATTCCTCCAAAACAGGTAACTCATTACTCAATTTTCAACTATTTCAATTATTAAACTTTTTTCCCTTTACAAGTCCTTTCTTTTTACTCTCTGCAATGGATTCCATATGTCTAACTTTTGTCATAAAAAAAAAAAAAACTATTTTTATCAAGAAAACTAGCTTTTAAAATTTTAAATATGTGTTTAAGTTTCTCAAGGAAAAAAATCCGAGAAAAAAACAAACTTCTACTTGTTTATAAATTTATTTTGAATATTTTCTTAAAAAAATATCAACTTTTTTATTTTCAAATACTTTTTGGAAAATTAACTTAACCTATACCCTTTTAAAGTATTACATATATATATATATATATATATATATATATATATATATATAGTTGGAACTTGAGGGCTTATATTTTATAAGTTGTCTATGATTAAAAAAAACATGAATTTAATTATCTTGTTTGTAGGTCTGAATGTTATAATTTCAACTAATTAAAAATCATTATAGGCTTAATTCCTAAAGTAGTTATTTATCAAATTTATAGTCTTTTTATACATCATAGACATATTAATTAAATGACAATATAAGAAACTTCCATCTTGCAAATTAACTTTTTTACTGTCTTTAAACAATTTTTAAGAAGAACATAGTTTTTTCTTTAAAGTAACCAATAAAAAGATGCAGTGAATAATTTCCTTTTCTTTTTCTGAGTCACCAAAACATTAAAAATCTATGTATGTCCCAAACAGTCACAGGTGTGTGATGGTCAAGAGTCCAAAAGCAGCTCACAGTTATCTAGTTGTTCGCGCCAGAGGTACAAACAAGAAGGAACAACCACACTCGCCACCCGAGAAACCTCACAGAACAAACCTAACAGTGCCTCCGCCACCATTGGAGCACCTCACTCTCACTCTCACACCCCACAAGAGCTTCACTACATCACAGCAATCCTAGCCCGTACGACGGCCCTAAACGCAGAGGGCACCCCCACAAACCCACCATCACCGTCCCTCCACCACCACTGGTTCTCCCCAACCCACCCACTTGACCCATCAATCTTCCTCCACCTCGAACACCTCGCCGCCAACAAAGATCTTAGCTTTTCCCCAAAAGAACAACTGGGTCATTACTGTAATCGGAAGTTGCTCTTCGATGTGGTGGACGAGGTTCTGAAGGAGATTCTGCAAGAGAGAGCGAAGAAGAGGCTCTGGTTTTCGAAGGGTGTTGGTGGTAGTTGGCACAGTGGGAGCGTTGTGGAGAGGGTGTGGAAGAGGGTGGGGGAGTTCCCACGTGCAAAGTGTGAGGTGTTGGAGGACATTGATGGGTTGATTGAAGGAGAGGACATGGAGAGAGAGAAGGATGGTGAAGGGTTGGAGGAAGAAGGAGAAGGGTTGGTGGCAGAGATTGAAGGGAACATATGGGACACGTTAGTGCATGAAACGGTTACGCTTATAGATTGCTTGGGAAATGTGAGAAAAGAGAAGTTCTTGGATGATGTGAAAATATCACATGTTTGTACTATCTCTCAATTTTAACCTAATATTAGTACATAATTGAGTTTCAATGTATTATTAAGATTATTTAATTATAATAATCATGAATTATTATTTATGATGATATCAAAACTGTTTACTTATTGTTCATTTTCACTACATAATGAATTAAGTGTATCTAAACATGGTGTAGTGATTTTACCTTGATTGAGATTGAAAAATAAGTGTAATTTAGATTTTTTTTTTTTACTATATATTTTGTTTTTCAATTTATGAACTATTTTTACAATTTTTTTTATTTTGGTAAGAAAATAAAATTGAGTGGGGGTTATGAATGGATGAAAATGATGAGTATGTATATAAGACATTATAGAATAATTTTGTGGTTGAAGTGAGGACGGCGTCGTTTAGTAAGGAAGGATGTCACGTGACATGGTTGTGGGGGTCCACGTGCATGGGTTTGAAGTTTGAACCCTTCGATTGTAGGGTCAGAGGAAGAATTTGACCCCTCGACAAGACTGCTCTATTCATTGGTCATTAAAAGACAAGATTTGACAGAGGAGTCCACGCCCCACACTTTAGTTCCCTTTACCCTCCCTTCTCTCTCTATTCAATTTATGAGAAGTACATATTACTAGTATTTTTTTTAATTTAATTTAGTTATGCTTATCTTAGGTTAGGTTTTTCAATATTATGAGATTTGAAATATCAAACCCAAATATAAATGTAAAACTCTATATAATTAATAAAGAGATTGAGTTTGTAACTGTTTCTTTATAATTTTTTAACTATGTTAACTTTTATATTTTATAACTATTTTTAATATAAGTGCTCCTATTATATAATTATAACAATATAAAATTAATAAAAACTTATTTTTATGACTAGTTTCTATATATAAATTTTATATAAATTTTAGTAATATTTTTAATTTTTTGTTATTACGGAAAGATGCACATACAAGTAGTTTATTTTTTCTCTGTTTTTACTAGTATAAATTAAAGTGATTATTTTTTTATTTATCTTTATCAAACACAAATACTTAATAGTTATTATATTTTTTATCTACTTATTCAACCCCTACCATATATATATATATATATATATATAAAACTGATTGTGTTCCTCATTTACACTATTTATTATTCTCATTTCTTATTACTTTAGTACTTTTCAAAAGACTTAAAGTATATATATACAACATCTTGTTTTCATTCAAATAATTTTATCCTCAAATTGAATATATATTTGTTGGCTATCTTATCCTTTTATGTTGGGAATGAGGTATAGTCTATAATGTTTTTATGCAAAACATTTGTTTCCTTTCCACTTGTTTGACTAAAAATTAATTGTAGAACCATATTCCAACTTTTTATAAAATATCGTGATTGACTTTTTTTTTTCCACATACTTTTCAAAGATCCATTTACTATAAAGATAATTTTTTTTTTCTGATATTAGTTTTCTCATTTGTATTTCTACAATAACTATATATCTTGACTCTAAAATTTGATACAAAAAGACCTAAACTTGCAGTCCACACTTCCATTTCTTAAATAAGGATTCATTCAACGTAACTAAATCTTTTACCCTTAATCCACCATACTTAGGTCTCATCTAACCCAGTGTACCTTTTTCTATTATCCCTTTTCTTCCTATAAACCTTCTCATTTTTGTAAGCTTTTACTCCACTCTAATTGAAATTTTGAAATCGATAGATAAAAGAAAGGAAGGAATGTCAATACAAAATTTATAAGGCATACTTTTTTTTTTCAATAAAGGACATGTTATTGTGCTTTTAAGATGACAACTTTTTATAATGGGTTTTCGTGTTTCCTATCTTCTTGGATTCACCTAATATGAATGTGTAAATATGTATTTTTAAAATCCTACAATTCAACATAGTAGAATATCTTTCCATCAATCTCAGCTCCAACATAATTACTTCATATATATTTATACAATAATTGACTCATAACACTTCACGATACTTTTAATCACTATAACATTCTCCTATGTAGGTTGAGTAAGAAAATTATATCCTCAACATATTATAATAGGTTAATTTCAACTTTATTTTTTCAAGTTTGACCCTAAAAACATATTGTTTTTTACTTTGTAAATTCACTTAGCCCCTCTCTTATAATTGTGAATAAAAAGGGAGCTAAGAAAATTCCTTATCTTAAACTCCTTTATTTAACTACTGTTAATAAATAAAGAAACATTGTTTGATTTCATGCAAATATTAATCATAGATATTTATTTTTCACTAAATTTTAGTATTCTCGTTATATAAATTAAAAAAATCGAAATAATTAAGTTATAAGTATTTTCAAAATCTACTTTGATAATCATGTATCCTTTTTTCTATCTTCTTGTTACATTCATTACCTTATTTCTTATTAAGGCATTATGTGACAGTTTTCTTCATCCAAGAATCACATTCTTAGGGTGTGTTTAGATTGAGGAGTGGATTTGAAGAAGTGAATTTGTGATGATTTGAGAAAAAAGTTTAATTGTTTGGATTAAGTGAAAGATGGTAAGATTTGAGTAGAAAATTTATGAAAATTTATAAATGATGTGATAGATATAATAATATTTTAATATATAAAATTATAAATTTATTTTAATAATTAAAAATAAATACAATTAATTAATTTAATGTAATTAATAATTATTTTAAAAAATATATACAAAATTATTAAATTAATAATTATCTTTAACATAAATTTAATTTATTATAAAATATATTTATTAATTAAAATGATTAATTTTTTCAAATAAAAAATTAAAATTTTAAAATAATTTTGATATTAAATATAACAAATATTATTATTTTTTATAATAATTTAAATATTTAAATTTACTTTTATTAAATTATATTTATATTATTATTAATAATTTTATTAATAATATTATAAATATTTATAATTATATATATATATATATATATAAATAATCGATTTCGTTAAAACTTAATCAATTATACGTATATAATATACATATAATCGATTACGTTTTAAAGTAATCGATTATACACATAATCGATTATTTTAAAATGTAAATGATTATAGATATATTATATACGTATAATCGATTATATATGTATTATCTTAAAATATATTATATATATAATCAATTCATTGTTTATATATTAATATATTATTATAATTATTTATAAAAAATATTTTATTAATTATTATAAAATTTTTACTTTATTATAAATTTAAATATTATATATTTTTAATCATTTATTAATTTGAAAAATAAAATATATATTTTTATAATTTTATTAAAAATAAATATTAATAATAATAATAATTTTATATTATATAATTAATTATATTTATTTTATTACTATATATATTTATATTAATATTTAAGTAAATGTAAAATGTTTTGAAAAATTATTCTTACTTGCAAATCTTCGTAGTTGACGAAAAAAATTTTTAAAAAAATTTTTATCTCGTTTTTCATATTTTAATAATATTTTATTTCTTGAAAAATTAACTTTCTATGCATTCGATCTGTCGCAGCAAATCCGCGCTCGGATCTAAATGTACTCTTAAAAGGTTTTTAACAACATTTTTAAACACACAACACACTATAAATATATGTATGAATTCTCCTAGCTCTTGTCGATTTTTACATTTCGAAATAAGTGTAATAAAAGAAAGGTTCCAACTCTTAGAAATTTTTTGAATAAATGATATTCATTAAGGAAATTCATGAAATATTCTTATAGAACTTTTTATTAAAATTAAAATTATTCTTACAATCTGACACATTGCCTCTTTGACTTATCTTTTAAAATTTTAAAGTGAGAAAGGTTTGTCATCTTCATTAAAGTTTTTAAGAGGTACCTTAATTAGATTTATCTCTTATATCTACATGAAAATATATAACGGAAATACACATGTATTTTTTCTTTTACACATTTTAATTGATTTACCGACTACCATTTATTTGTATTCCTCTTATTATATTTTTCCTTTTTTTTATATCGATCACTTGATAGAACAATTTGTTGTTGTTAAGTTCACTCTTTTATTAATATTTATAATTTTGAAATGTAAATATTTGAATTAAATGCTAATATAAAATAAAATTTTAGATTGTGTTGGATTATATATATATAATCAACCTAACCAAATTCATTTTAAATAAGTTAGATTTTGTTGAGTTGATTGAGTCATAACTTTTAAGTTTACTTTTATTAATATTCTTAAAATATTTTTAAAACTTTTTAAAATAAATAAACTATATTATTTAGTATTTAAAGAATTGAATAATTTTAGTATTTCAACTATACATAGATGAAGTAAGTTAATAATAACTCTATTATATTATTATTAACTACAATATTATTTAATAATTTATGTGGAATTGAATTTCAAATTTACATAAAATTATTGTTATTGAAAATAGACTAGAATCTTTTGAGATAGATTTTGATAAAGTTGAGTTTTGATGGAGTAATATCTCTTTAAATAATAATTATCAAGTTTTGTTAATGAACTAAATAAGATTTACTAGCAGAAAATTATCTGATACTCAAGTTAGTAAAATTATAAAAATAATATAAATGAATAAATATAAAAAATTAAGTTAAGTCAGAATTTAATGAAATTATAAAAATAAACTTACCATTTTGTGTGACTCTATCTATCTTAACTAAAAAAAACTAAAACAAAATAAAATACATAAATATTATTATTGTAATTTAATTGTGTGTATTGATATAGGTCATAATTTCAAATATTATTACAATGACTAACGTAAGAAAAACTTACAAATTGTCCTGGCTTCATGTTGAAATATCTGAATTTAAACCTTGAAACTAAAGATAATACTACTTACTTATACAGTGACACACGTTATGTCACACTATATTTGAGTAGGTTACACTATATGCTATAATACATGTGGTTAGTTTTATTAGAGATATTTTTAGAATTTATAGTTAAATATTTTGTGAGGCTTTAAGAAATTATTTATTCGATGAAATTTTGCAAGTTTAGTGTATTACATTTATTGATTGATTTATTATTAGAAAATATTTTCTTATTAATAATATATATGCTTTATTATATTATATATGTATATACAATTATGCATGTTTCATTTATTATAATACATATATTACATTTTTATTTTTTATTTATTACAATTGGTTTGTCATGTGTGACAACTCTAATTTAAAAAAAAAAATCACATGCATATATATATATATATATATATATATATATATATATATATATATAAATAAAAAAA
>Ga0209489_107990_pt1 | contig 15048 bp, 6 predicted proteins | sample SiratrowhiteBW_FD_187527 | JGI IMG/M metagenome (GOLD analysis project Ga0209489, IMG submission 187527) | Root nodule microbial communities of legume samples collected from California, USA - Siratro white BW (SPAdes) (version 2) | ecosystem: Host-associated > Plants > Roots > Nodule | place: USA... | reverse complement strand
TGAAGAGGAAGGTGAGCAAGGAATATTTATAGAGTCATTAAAAGCGTGTAAGAGAAAGTTTTGAATGCAGCAATTGGTTAACCACACTGCTGGCATTAACTTCACCTTCCCTTTTTTTTTTTTTTTCTTTTGTTGCTGTTTATAGCATTAGCTTATAGCATTTTTCTTTCATGCAAGTGTTCTCTTCAAGGTGCCAGATAATATTTAGCTTGGCTACTCCTCCTGCCATAAATACAGTAGGTAGGTTAAAATGTTGGTGACCGCCACCGAGAGAGCTTTTAGTCTCTCTTTGAAATGTTGGCACAAGCACACGCTGCGCCACCCATTTTAAATGTCCTTATTGGAATGTGTGTGATTTGAAAAACACCCTTTGGTCAAACAAGTTTCATCACACTCCAATCTTTCTCTTGCCATGCTCCAATAGCAAGTTAGATCACCCACATTTTCGAATCCTTTGACTTTCTAAAACCAATTCAGAATCATCCCTAGTCAAATTGCAATTACTCCTCTCATTAAAATCCTGTCGTTGACTACTACTTCTGTTTCTAATTCTCAGCCTTCATGCAACACCATTTCATCTTCTTTTTTTAAATGTTTTATTAACCGTTTGACTTTGTTATGTTATGCTATGTCCTACCTATGAGTTGCATTCCCAAGGCTATGAACAGCTACACTGTTATCAATAGTCATGTACTGTTCTATATACGTTGAATGCAGATAATTAATCATCAACTTTTTCATTAGTGCAAGTGTTGTTTGATTTTTGTGTTAATTCATCTTCTTTTGACTGAAAAAAATTAGCTGCTGTCATTGTTTTGCTGTAGTAAAGTAAATTTTCTGTGTTTGTCATTTGGTAGAAAGCATGCATGTTAGGTAGAGCAAAGGTATTATTAATGTAATGACATGTCTTTGGTACAAAATCTTTGAAAAGGTTGTGGAATTTGTTTGTTTGGTGTTGTGTTTCTTTGTGTGAAGGTGGGAACAGCAATTCATGTCACTTTCGTTTTGTGGTTTGGTGAAGGCTTAATCATTTGATATGGCTGTGGAATGCACGTAGTTTGTATGGAAACGTTAAGAAGATTCACGTATCTATCGCCTCTTCTCGTTTCTGATTTCCCTTTCTTACATCAATCAAATGAGAAATGCACCTTTCTTTAAATTATTGGTATGAACATAGTCGGTTGCTACATGTGACAATTGGCAACTCACAAGTAATTGCTACCTAAGTTGTCTGTCTCAAACTAGCTTGGAACCCTAGCTTGGAACCAAATTAACTATTCTTGACTCTGAAGAATTTTAATTCAAGAGACTTTTGTATCTGTTTGATTAATTTTTATATTTTTTATTAATGAATCTAAAATTGTATACTAAAATTAATTAATTTTAAAAAACTATTATGTAAAAATAATTTTGATTTATTTAGTATGAGTAACAAATAAAAAAAATAAAAATATCGATTAATATTTTTTTATCTTTAATTAAAGTTGGTAATTATAATGATTTTTGTTATAAGAGAAATATTATTTGGTATTTAAATATAAACTTTTTATGTATAATAACAGGTTATTTTAATATCTTTAAAATTTATCTTTTATTGATCATAATTTTATTTTATATTAATTAAGTTTATCTTATATTAGTATTTAAATATAAATACTTTTTTATATAATAATGTATAATTTTTTTTTAACAAAATTCTGTAATTTTTATTTATACACCATTTTGATGATTTGTTTTATAATTTTTTAGTCATTACAATATTATTTTCTAGTCATTAAAATTTATATGATAAAATTAAAATATATGTTATTATTTGATTGAAACCTAACATTTTATTCAAATTGTTAAAAACTAGTTAGATAATTTAATGAGATTTTTAATAAAATGTTGAATGTACTAGAAAAATTAAGCATATTTGAATAAAAATATTAAGCATATTTTAATACTTAAAAATACATGTAATTAATATACTTTACTCGTTTGACTGTCTATAAAAAATATTAGTTATTTTTGTACTATTTTTTTGGTACTCATAGTAACTTTTCAATTCAAATATTTAAATATATATTTAAGTTACTATAATAACTCTGTACTCATAATAACATCATCCTTCTTTATTTTCCTTTTTCTCAAGATAATAACTTTTAATTAATATATAAATTGCATTTCAATTACCATAATAATAATAATTTTTTCAAATTAAATTCAATTTTATAGTTAAATTTAAGTTTTAAATCTTGAAATCATCATATTTATTGATAATATGGTGGTTAATTATGTTCACTTTAAAATTCAATCATAATATAAATAATAAATTTGTATTTTTTTCTTTTATTATATTTATCTGACCTAGTTATTAGTGGCTAAATTGTTTAATTGATATGACACAGGTTATAAAAGAAAACATAAATGCAAATAAGAAAATATCATAATTTAAAAATTTATAAACAAATAAAAAATTGTTTTGTTTAAACTACATAATGTTCCAAAATTTTTTATTGCTTTTTTATTTATCTCATTGTTCATGTAAGTTTGTGAGAGACCATTTTTCTATTAAAAGATATGAAATCAAACTTATTTATTATCGTATTTATTATCGTTTTGAAAATTAGATAAAACTAATTTGACCAGTCAAAGTTTGCAAACAAGCCCAGTAAACGTGCAGACAAATATTTTCAAAACCAATGAGAATGAGTCAAAGAGCGGTCAAACTGAAGGATTAAACTTTTTAAAACAGTGATTTAAAAATATAAAATTTAATTAAATTAAATAAAAAGTTGTATATAATAATTTTAAAAATGTATATGAATTATTTTTAATCATAAAATGTATATTTAGCCTTATATATCATTTTTTCTTATTTTTCCTATAATTCTATATTATATTAATTTTTAAGTTTTTTACTTTGTAAAGAAAATTGTTTAGTATTATAATATTATATTATGTAATTGTTATTTATTAAAACTAATAACTATTGAAAAATCAAATCAAACTTTTAACCACATTCTTGATGTTAGATTTTAAAAACATGAGTATTTATATAATTTTGTAATGATAGTTTATTGCTATTAAATTCAAAATAGACACTCGTAAAAGAAAATTAACAATAAAAATTATCCATGTATATTTTTTATTTAGTCAAATTTTAAATTTTTTTCATAAATTTTGATACTTTTAAATAATTTTGTTTTAAAAGTATTTTATTGAATAATTTAACCAAATTTATGTATAGTGGTTTTGTTGTTTAATTTTATAAGATATTCTTGTTTGTGGAGATGTTTCCATGTATTATTAAACCAAAATGTCTTGTGAGGAATGTAAAACCACCTTATTTCTTATTCAGATGAAGTAATAATGTGTTTTGATTTTTACAATTAAAACTTACTGTTTTTTAATGAATGTAAATGAAAATCATTTTGACCAGAGGGAGAAAAAATGTAAAATAATAACTTTTGATCACAACTTTTTCCAATTTGTCAATGAAATGACGAGGCCCATTCAAGGCTCGTATGGGTCCTGCTTCTTCCTGTAGACGGCTTCTTCCTGCACCTCCATATCATCTTCCTGCATCTCCATAATTTTCAAAATTCTAATAACAGACATAAGTAAATTACAAAATTATCCCTATTATAAAAGAAGGTTTTCTATGAAAGGGGTGCGGTGCATTTCTGAACAGCGGTGGAAGGTGTCACAGAGGTTCCTATGGTGTTGGAGTGAGGGGTTAAAGGCATTCTGGGTGGCCGTCGGTGGTTGTGGGTGGCTGAAAAACAATCATCGTCATCTTCGTCGAGGTATTTGTTATTCATTTTTTCTTATTTCCACGGATTGTAGAAACCGTAGAAGTTTAATATTTACGAATTCTGTAAGCCGTAAGTTTAAAAACAAGATTTATGCCTCTTACGGATTACACAAACTGTAGTTATTTTAACTTTCGTAAGAACTTATGGTTTGTACAAACTGTAAGTGCATAGGTGTATAAAAGAACTCTATGGTTTGTAGAAACCGTAAAAGTAATAGACATTACGGTTTGTAGAAATCGTAGAAGCATTTACATTTTTTTTACTGCTTACGGCTTCTACAAACCGTAGAACATTTTTTTGTCTACGGTTTGTAGAAGCCCTAAGAAGTGAAAAAAATGCAAATGCTCCTACGGTTTCTACAAACCGTAGAACATTTTTTTTCCTGTTATGCGGTTTGTACAAACCGTAGAATAGTAGCAAATTCTTTTTCTTCTGCGGTTTGTACAAACCGTAGAACAGTACAAATTTTTTTTTTCTGCGGCTTGTATAAACTACAGAACAGAAAAAAAATTTTACTGTTCTACGGTTTGTACAAATAGCATAAAAGAAAATTTGAATTACCTACGGTTTCTACAAACCGTAGAATAGTTTGACAGTGAAAAAAGATTGGACCACTGCCGTCCTCTGCCACCAATCCACCGCAACTACCTCTACAATCTAAAATTAAACTTACAATGATGCTTACCTTCCTTTCAATTGCTTGAATGGGTGCTAAAATGATGGAAGTTGAAGTTTGTAGGTTATGATTTTCACGAACCATGAATGGAGAACCAAGCAACTAAGGTGCACTCAATGTAGATCTGCATTGGCAAACTGAGATACAAGCACTAAGAGTGGAGGTGGAGGTGGAGGGGGAGGTGCAGTGGCGTGGGAACGGGGTGCAGTGGCGTGGGAACGGGGTGCAGGCAAAGTTGAAGCAAAAAGGATGTGAAAGGTGGTGGAAGATATTATGAGATATGAAATGTTTTAAAAAGGGTTAAATGATAAATTTATCTAAACTATAGATGGAGGTGCAGGAAAATGATATGGAGGTGCAGGATGAAGCAGTCCTTCCTGTACCTCCAAGTATTTTTACAGTCACCGAAGAAACACTGGAATGAGCCCAATAGGGGTAGGCCCATGGAATGAGCCCAATAGGGGAAGCCCATTAGCGTCTGAGTTTCCCGCCACACATATGTTGATCTTCCCGCCATTGCACTCCTATTCTCACACTTCAGTCGGAGATTCCTTTCTTTCCCATTTCGCAAATTCAATTCCTCGTTCCACTTCACAATTTCGGTGGCCGAGCAAATGATTCCACAACAAGAATCCGATTTCAATCTCAATCACCTCAAGCTATATTACGGTTCGTTACTTTCACTTCCCGTCTTTTCTTTTGATGTAATTTGAACTGTTTTTCGTACTGGGTTTGACTCTTCAACGCTTTCTCTTCTCGTTTCCCCAGGAAAGCTCTTTCCTTTTGCTGATTTAGTCAGATGGGTGTCTTATGGCAACGGTAATATCACCAAATGCTTTGCTTCTGACGGCACATTCTTAATTCTAAGCTCAAGAATTACATGTGTTTATAGTCGCACAAATAAATTGATATTTGTTTTTAATCCATCTAAAATAATCGTCTCATTTTTGTTTCTCAGTTATAGAATAGGAACACACATGGCGCCTTTTGTAATTTTCGTAAATGGACAAAGTTAACATCTCCTGATTTAGTGTCCTTAAGACGTGATTAACTTCAGTTTTAATTTATATTTTTTGCGGGGATTATTTGTAGATGGGAAGCACCCTGGTTGTGATCAATCCTACTTGGGGCGAAGAGAGTTTTCCTTCACTCTGGAGAATGATATTTATCTGCGTTTCCAATCTTTCAGCAATGCCCTTGAGCTCGAAAATTCAGTCAAAGAGAAGTGCCCTGTTAAGATAGATATTGGACCTGTCTATTCTGTTGATGTAATCCTCCAAACCCTACTTACTCTCCATTGTTTTGCAAAGTACTTTTAGTTCATGCAGGAATTATGATGGCGTTTTCTTTCGTCATTAGTCTTTTTATGATGATAACTTCTATTCACTCACCCATCTGTTCCTTGTATTTTATTTGGTTCAGCCTGCAAAAAGGTATGCCTATGCACAGAGTGAAAATAATGTCTTTGCCCCAGTTGAGAGGGAGTTGATTTTTGATATAGTAAGAATTTTTCTTTCAGTCTCCAATTGAAGCCTTTAGCTATTGTGGCCTCCTTCACGTTTGACACCCTTTACTTTTTTGGGTTTCTGTAGGATATGACAGACTATGATGATGTTAGATACTGCTGCTCAGGTGCTGATGTTTGTTTGGTTTGCTGGCCGTTGATGACTATAGCAATCAAAGTGATTGATACTGCCTTAAGAGGTACTAATTTGCATCTTATATCATATTAGAGAGACAGTATAATTTTGCCATATATTCTCATTGCATTGACATAATAAGATAGCAGTACATATCCTAACATAGAAAGACCATAGGAGTGGGTGTAAATCACCAGGTGGAAATCCTACCAAATAACTAAAGTTTGGCTCATAATCACCAGTTGACTTTACTGGATGTGGTCATTCCTAAGCATAATAGGTTTCTTTTTGAAGAAGCAGGAAGAGACATGATTTCTACTTGAAAATTTATGAGGGTAGCTGTAGTCTAGGCTGTGACTTGCACATTTCATTATTTCATCATCTTAATTGCCTGACATCGTTATTGCTGGGGAGTATATGGCTTCAACAGTGCCTGAAATACCTGCTTAGAGGAGACTCGGTGCTTAAGTCCGTGTATTTGGTATTATTTGATGTTAATTACACCGATTGCATGTTTTGAGGTTCATCAAGCGTCTCTTTTGTATTTGTTCTCATACCACTTCTGATCTTTCATTGTGCTAATCTTTGTATCAAAGATTGCGATTTTCTGAAAATAGTTGGGGGAGGGATATAGAATATCCAACATGCACTAAATTTATATATACTAGCTTTGTATGCGGCAACTTTGAGCCTATTTATTTGTGACTGTACATAATCAAGTGGGTGTTATTTGGGAGTGTGTGCTTTCTTTGTAACTTTTGTGTTGACTTTTGCTTTGGGGCTACTGTTTCAGATGACTTTGGTTTCAAACACATTCTCTGGGTATACAGTGGACGCAGAGGTGTTCATTGCTGGGTCTGTGATGGGAAGGCAAGAAGGTGAGACACTAAATCAAAAGTTATCCTTTGTCTACTTCTGACCGTACACAATCATAAATTCAAATACCACCTTTACGCATACAGGTTGTCTAATGAGCAGAGAGGTGCAATTGCTGACTATTTTCGTGTCTACAAGGTAAAGTACACTGATGACAAGTGGGTTTTGAATACATATGAAAGTGTTTGTTGATTTCATATGCTGTCCAGGGCAATGAAAATAGTAATAAGAAGATTTCTTTGACGGGTGCTGCCCTTCATCCTTTCTTGGCGTAAGTCTTAATGCGAATGATTAACTTTCCGAACCAGATCTCTTATTTTATATCCTAACCTGTATTTATTATTCCAGGACATCATATACTAATGTTCTCAAGGATTATTTCGAGAAAAATCTGCTTACCGGACAAAATTTACTTGCTACTGAGGAGAGATATGAGAAGATCCTAAACATGATTCCAGATGAATGTACTTTTTTTTCCCTGTCCTTCGTATGAACATTGTTACTTTACTTCCTGCTATTATCTTACGCGATTCACGGTTTACCTTTTGCAGTTATTAATGTTGCTTCTGAACTTAGGGGAAGATGGCAAGATAGTAGGCGGTCTTCTAGTGCAAAAGAAGACATCAATGTTGTTCGATGGGAACAATTCAAACAGTTGCTGCAATCTGGAAAACATAAGGTATGTAAGCTTCCTTTTAGGAAATGCAGTCTTCTCTCTGCAATATTTGTACGAACATTTTAAAAATCGTAAGAGCATGGATCTCTTGAGCAATGTTTGTCTTGAAATTCTTGCTGTGACCTCCTACAGTTGTTACATGCTTCTTTTATTCATTTAAAGTTGATTTTAAATTGTATGCAATATTGCGGAATTTGTTGGAACTAGCATGATTTGTTGTTTCCATTCATTATTAATGTTTTCCTAATATACTTTTTGAAGGGGCAAGGGCTGCGCCGATGTGTTGAAGAGGTTGTGTTCTCCTTTACATATCCCAGGCTAGATATGGAGGTTTGTCTGCTTCCCTTTTTCCCATATTCTCTGTTATCTTTCATATTATTACCGTTTCTGTAGTCGAAGTGTATATTACCAATAACACCTTTTGGCTAATTTTAAGTTCAGTCTTCATTTTTTTTTTCATTATGATTGTTTATGTTATAGGTTTCTAAACATATGAATCACTTGCTTAAAGCACCATTCTGTGTACATCCTAAAACAGGTCAGTATCTAATATGTTTATGCACAATTTTTATTGAAATAAGTTGAATTTTTTTATTTGAGGTTTTAGAGTTCACCGATGACATTATAATCATATGGTTTTGTCTTGTGATTTTTAAAAGGAAATTTTATACTATAAAGTTTTCTCCAAGTATAAATTGTTTGATAGATTCACTAGCTTATTTAATTGTTTAGCATTACATAGTATTCTTCTTTGTTCTAGGTCGTGTTTGTGTTCCTATTGATCCAAATCGGTGCGACGAATTTGATCCTACTGCAGTACCTACCCTTTCACAGGTAAACTTATTCTGCAATGACAAATTTCTGACCTGCATTCAAGGGAGGGGAAAGCTTTCACTGGCTCAGTTATTTGCGTAGTTATCGTTAGGGATGTTCCTATTTATTAAGAGTATTTGGAACATGTATAATGAAACTTGCTCCCTTGTCCAACACATTTTCATGTGGAAAAGGGAAATATCTCCTTTTGGCAAGGCTAAAGTGGGGTATAAAGTATGCCTGTATTCCACCATTGCATTTGTAGTTTTGTACCATCAAAAGACTTTCTGAACACTTTTTGTGTCTGAATCTTGCTTGATATTGAGTTGTATGTGACTTTGCAGCTTATAGAGGAGCTTAATTATGAAGGCTCAATATCTTATACTGATGGTGAGTTAATTTTATACTTGAACAATCAAAATTTCCTTTTTGTAAAATCTTTCTTGGACTCTTCGAGCTTAGGTTATGTACATTGATATGTACCTCTAATTGCAACCTGGAGTCCAATACAAGTGAAAGTGGTTTGATACCTTGTTTGATAGCAGAATTGAATAGAACATCGCTGGGAAATGCCATTACGCTCTTCAGATCGTCATTCTTACAGCCTTTACTAAAAGCCTGCAAGGTATATTTTTACCCCTGCATTGAACTGCATTCAGTAAACCTCATTACCAGTATTATCAACCATTTGAAATAATATATTTCCATTTGAAATAAGTAATACGAGAATGCTTGGAACGTGACTCATTTTCTGTTTTTCATTTATACGCATTTTCTGTGACATTGCAACTCAAATTCATCTCTGGTGTTGATGCTGTTAATCTTAATAACTTGATACTGTATTATTACAGATTCAGCATTCAAGTATACCTATCATAACTACTTTAAATAACGAACATTGCAGGAAGAGATAGAAAATTCGTATAACTTAAAATTGCAGCAGTCAAAGAACTCCCTTGGTTGGTAGAGCCACGTATGCATGATCGGTTAGATATAGCTGTCCTGAGGTCACATTAGTGGACTCAATCAGAAGATGAAATGTTCGTGGTAATTATAAAGAAACATCTTAACTCCTACATTTTCTTACAACTACAGCAGTTCTTCCTGCTTCTGGTGAGAGAGGCAATTTATTTGAACCTTTCCATTCATCCACTGTATAAAATTTTGGATGAAAAGTTGGTGTTACTTGAAAGATAATTTCTGCGAAGGCGTAGAAATAGACGGAGAAGATATTTCCATGAATTTAGCAGTAATTTTAATGCAGCGTGTCTTGTAAAGGACTACAAGTGATTTATTAAATAGTTTCCCAGGTATCGAAATTTTGAATGAAAAGTTGATTAACATAATCACAACACTTCTGTATGAGAGTGACACTGAATTTACCTTTCTGGAAATACTGGTGCATGACCATGCCAGGTCTTGTCATGACATTCCACTGAAAAATGATTGTAATTACTCACTGTACTTAATCTGCTAGATTCTTTCAATTGCTTAGTAACTAAGGGAAAATGTCTTGTGTTACTGAGTGAGCAGATTTCAGAGTCTCTCACAACGACAATACAGTGATGTTTCTCTTAGAATTAATGTGCTGAAATTAAAATTTATGGTTTCATACAGGAATGTGTTGTAGAATTCTAAGTGATGCTCTGTTATTCTGAATGTAACTTGATAATATATTAGAATAAAATTTTAACTGGTTATAATTTACACAGGTCCAAACTATAACAATTTTATTCAGTTATGAGAATAAGATATCCTTTGCAATAGAGAGATAGAAATCACAGGTAGGTAGGTGCAACCGACAGAAAAAAGGTCCCCCCTCTCCTCTGCTACTAATACAATATTCTTGCTGCCTACTTGTACATACGTCTCCTACACTACCTCTACATGTATTGAACTACCGTTACTCTACACTACCTCTACATGTATTGAACTACCTTTACTCTGTATTTATACGATAATCGCGCACACCTTAGGGAAGGTCAAATTTGTGAATGTGCTTAATATATGTATGACAATTCTAACTTCAATCCAAATTAGGCTTCCCTTTCTTTTTTAATCCACAGCCGCCTTTATTGAGATTAATATTTGTAACATTGCAATAATTTATAAAGAGTATTCCTTTAACAATATATGCATTAATTTATTTAGTTTATTTTGTTACTAATAAGATAATCTCTAAGGTAATTACTTGAACAAATCATTGCATAAAATCTAATACCTTGATATTATTTACATAAGAATAGTTTATTATAGACAATTTACTTAAAAGACGTTTTCAATTAAAAATTAATTAAATGATTTAAATATTAATTAGTAGAGTGACTATAAATAACTGGAAAATTGTAAAACATACAAAATGGTGCAAGTGTGTGTAAAATAAATAACTATAACAATTAGTAACTTATAACAATTAGTAACTTATCGGGATGTCAAAATTCTTTTGTTTCCTTATTGTGACATATCACTTCACAATCTTTTTTTTCTCCCTTCCCATAAATAAATATAAAATAAATCAATGTTCTATTGAGTCAATATTTGTGTGGCTAATTCAAGATTCTTTTGTCCGTGTATGTATATTGATTGTTTATTATAACAACATTATTGAAGAAAAACAAAAAATTGACATTTTAAAAAAATACAATATATTCATTATAAAGAAATTTTAAATCCAATCGTTTTTTTTTCTGTATAAAAATACGCAACCTGGATTTATTAATAGTAGTTTACTGTTGTTGTTACGTCACATTGCATAACCTCCAAATCCATTGAACCCTGAATTATTATTAGTATTATTTTCTTTGTTTTTCTTTTAACCAATGTTGCTAACGATGTGTTCTCAGTGCAGATAAAATGTCGATGTTGGAGGTTATGGACAACCTTTCATGCAACCTAACACCTAGCTTAGTAGATTCTTGTGATGTCTTCCGTTTATTTATTTATTTAAAAAAATCAATAATCTGCAACACTATATTTCTAGAATAATAATAAGACTTTTTGAAATAAAAATAATTATAAAACCATATGTTGGTTGGTGACTCATGAATCCATATAGCGTGAGCGTGAAATACGCCTTACACGTGTCATATAAGCATGTTCATGCCCATGCTCACGCTGCTCCCCACTTTAATATTGCTCAAATTTGCAGCAAATTAAAGTAAGAGATAATACTAATGTATTCCATAATCCACGTTTAAACTAAATTTACTTTGTATAAATAAACAAGGTTGAAAACTATTGAATGCTTTATTTGTATTTGTATAACCGTTAATGCTGCAAAATGTTAATGAAATGATTCTAGTTGTTTGTAATTTGTTTATAAAAATGTATTAGTATATTTTTTATTCAAGATAAGGTTAAGGTTATTCTCAATCTGTCACCTCACACTCTTTCATTTCCATTTATTTAATTTTTCAAATTAAAATTAAAATATATTTTTTCATTATCAAAAAGTATTCCATTAAAAACAAAGACTAAAATATGACAGGATTTAATTTCTTATGACCGTTAATTGTCATTGTTAGATAAGACTTTTAGCATCGTGTAGCCAATCACTTTTATTAAGAGATATAATTTAAATAGGTAAATGTAAACTACTATTGTTATTTTTAACGGTATATTTTAATTTCAAAGATATGTATTTATTTTCAACATATTTTACACATGGAATGTGATCGTTCAGGGAATTAAACAACGACGACTTTTAATATATCTTAAATATAGAACAAAACTATATATTTTTTTATTAATCCTAAAACAATTAAACATGATATAAACCTTATTTTACAAATCATAAATCATTTGTGAAATTATGTTAGATTGAAAATATCATCTGCCAAATCTCGTGGTTAATTAGAATGTCTAGTTATTGTTTTGGAAGTAAAGTAAGTGTAAAGGAAAAGAAAGGTTCAAGTTTACATGAATATATTAATTATTTGCTAAATGTGCACTATTTGTATGCAAAGTTTTAGGATCACAGGGAGAATAGGAAAAAAGGGTTGAAGTTAATTAACACATAAACAACATTTTCATGTGATTTCTTTTATTATGTTCAATGAATGTCTCTAAACAAAGTCTCATTCTTAGTTGACATTATTTATTTACTGGTGTTTCCATCCAATGAATGAAAGGCTATAAAGTGTATTTAAAATTACAAAAAGAATAAACAGAAAAAAAAAAATAAACTCCTGACATAAATGAAATTCTGGTGAGTGTTCTTGTCTTCCACCATGAAAGACATATACTGCTTCTTTGAAGGAAGTAAAGTGAAGAAATATTTTCATTCCCAACCACTGGCCTTCATAATTAGTTGTTCCATACCTGCAACACAAAACAATACCAGTGTTGTAACTTTAGCATCTAAGACCATATACAATAATTATAATTAAGACTTTCAAAATACATTTATCATAATTACTGTGTTTTAAAATGTAAATTCAGTTTTTTTAATATGTGAATTAGTTTTTTCTTTCTTTTTCTAACTTTTTTAATAATAATGTTTGATGGTCTAATTTTTCTATAGTAGTTTGAATTCTCTAAAATTCACATTAGTTTGTTATTTATTATTCTTTTATTAAAGTAGAGTTATGAAAATAAGTTAAATCTAAAAAGTTATTAGTTCAAATAAAAAATATAATATAAGTTAAATCGAGTTATTTTTATATAGTCTATTTATATCATAATTTAAATGACTTTAAGTTGAAGCAATTATGAGTCTCATGGACGAATTATTTTTGTAAAATAATAATTATATTTAAAAGTTAAAATGATATCATTTTGTTAAATATATATATATATATATTGTAATTTTTATTTATATATGACATCATTACACCTAAAATTTAAATTTAATAGTAGAATATAATTTTAAAATATACATCTTATTTTTTATTTTGCATTTAAATTTATTTAATTTTTTATTTTTGAATAAATGACTTGTGCATCTGACATGGGTCAATTTAAAAGGAAACCGAAGTGAAAAATTAGAATTAGAACATCAATCCAAAACCTCCCACACGTATTTAAAATAAGTTTTTGTTTTCAATTAAACCTCATTCACATTTATATTGAATTCATTAATAAAATTTAATTTTAATTATATATTTTCTATGAGATTATCAATGTTATAGTTTCTCTAATATTTTTAAACTATCAAGAATAGAATAAATGGACTATTTTAAGATTACTTCATAGTATGAAAAAAAAATGTGTTTAGAAAATCATACAAACTTGACATGACTACACCATAAACTATCCCTTAGAATCCAAACACATTCATAGTAGGATAATAACAAACGTATCTCTAATTAATTAATTAATTGGGGTTACTTAGCTATAGTAAAATATACGGGTAGACATATATTTGTAATTTTGTTCTCGAGGAAATAAATGGTAAATGTAATATTAAACTAATATGACTAAATCAATGAGATACTTTATCTAATTGTAGGGGATGAATATCAAAATATTAATTATTATTAATTTTTTATTATATGTACTTTTACTTTCACCTTCATTTTTTTTTTAATTTTGATTCAAGAATGGTCATTATTTGTTCCGGGTAATTTTACATTAATAAATTAGTAAAACGGTAAATTTGAATGTTAAAAATGTATGCAAATCTTAATTTAGTTTTAGCATTTTAATAAATTAAAATAAAGTCTCTAAGAATAATTTTATTTTTTTATACATGTCTCTTATTTCATATAGATTCATACACATTATCATTAAAATGAAATTTAGTTTATGTGAAATATTATTAAGGTTTCGTTTATATATTTAAGAGCTAAATTATTTTTTGTTAATATTAATAAGAAGTAGAATCTATTTAAAATGAAAGATAAATGTAAAAGAACAAAATTATTTTGGAGACGTTTTATTTACTTGATATTTAGGGATTAACCCGAAAAAATATACATTTTGAAGAGCGAAAGATTATTCAGCTTTATAAATTGTGAAAAATGTGAAGAAATTAAAAATATGAAAATAAAAAAAATGTTATATTGAGAAAAATGAAAATGGTGAGATTAATATCTGGGAATCTGACACGTGTTTGGCACATTCCCCATGCCATGTAAGTTGGAGAGGAGACAGACAGGTAATTCCAGAACAGTATCTGCCACATTACTTCGTAACCAGGTTTTAGGAACCTCAATTTACCAAAACACCCTTCACACTCTCTCAGAATACCAAATACGCCACTTCGGTATAATAAGAATCGCATACCATATCCGTATCTCACAAGCGAATGCAAAGTAGAGAGAGAAAGAAGAGCCACCCTCTCATACAACTCAACAAACAACACATTCCAACAACAAAGCCTTTCAAAATTTTCACTCTTTCTCCCTGTGTCGGTGTACTCTTCTTCCGGGCCACTCGTTTTGCTTCTCCAAACGCGCTTTTGGTTGAAGAACCTCTTCTGGGATCTGAGTGAGGGGTGAGAGAGAGATGGGTGAGTTTTGTCTCTGAGTTAGATCTACGTCCTTTCATGTGGCAGTTTGGTGTTGGGATTGGAGGTGGGGCTGTATTTGGATTCTGTGTACGTTGAAGGAGCTGGGGTGGGGGGGG
>Ga0209489_107989_pt1 | contig 15048 bp, 9 predicted proteins | sample SiratrowhiteBW_FD_187527 | JGI IMG/M metagenome (GOLD analysis project Ga0209489, IMG submission 187527) | Root nodule microbial communities of legume samples collected from California, USA - Siratro white BW (SPAdes) (version 2) | ecosystem: Host-associated > Plants > Roots > Nodule | place: USA... | reverse complement strand
ATTGTGATCACAGATTGACTAGTTTTTGTCTCCAATTTTGTCGACACCTGGTGTTAATATCAAAGCATGCAGTGTATCTTGCATCTGTTCACCAATCTATACCTTAGGAATCAGAAAAGCAAATGTCTGAATCGCTAATTTTTTGGCCTCTTATTTGGTCTTCCTCATGTACAGTGGAAAATTATCAATATATACACAATTAGAGCGCTATTCTGCAACATTTTTTTACATAGATTCCTCCGTTATATTTATTCGTTCTTCACTGATCATGGTTTCTTTAACTTTATAAAGTGTACGAATCTTGTAATATTTCAATAATATATAAGATACTGAATTAGAACATGCCTTGCCATGCTCAACATTAAAAAATTGAATCATGTGCTCGGTCTTGAAAGTTTTGGAAAAATAAACAGGACCAAGGGACTATGAATTAAGATTTGATCATCGTTCTCCTTCCACCCTCATTTCTCCTTCTGGTTTTTTATATTAACACTTAGATTTGTTTGAGAAAAGGGGTCGTTGAAAAGGTTTCCTTGTACTTTTGCTGTTTGCTATTCTTAGAAGGCCAAAACTTTTGGTTGCATACAGGAGTAGAAGATCTAGGACTCGGCATGCTGATTTAAATAAACTCGTCATTCAGAAGCTAGCAAGTCCAAATTGAATGGTCTTTTCTTGACTCTTAATCAATTCCTATGAATATTTTACAACCTACCAAAAAGGACTTAAGGACAGTACCTGAAGATGCGCTTTCTGAATCGAATCTTTGTTAGAATCAACCTTTCGTCAGCACAACAAAACTTATTATTAGTCAATGCGGCAACAGCAGGTGCATTATTGACTTCCTAATGCTTTATTTGTTATGTTTGATGGAGATTAAATTGAGATTATAAGTGAAAATGAGCTGTATTTGGTTTGATGAATGTTTAAAGATTTGTGAGCAATTGTTGGAAAATTTTGAAAGAGAGGATCGAGTGGGAAATAAGGCAAAAGTGGTGGAATTTGTGCTAATTGTTGAGTAAATTAGTAACTTATTCTAATATTTAATATTTGAGTTTTTAAAGTAATTCCACTTATTGCGTATTTCTTTAATTTTTTATAAATATTATTCGAAATTAATAAATCATATTTTTAATTAATATTTTAAGAAATAATTTATTTTTTTTATATTTTTAACTAATATTTTTATAAAAAAAAATGTTTACATTTTAAAAAATACACCTTAGGACAATTTTAAAATTACATAAAATATAATCTATCAACCTTTATTAATTCAATCAATCACATGTATCAATAAATTTGTATTTCAAATTCATTATCGTTCCACTAAATTAAACCAATTCATTGAATCAATATATGCAACTTAAGGATGAAATATTATTCTCATTTCATAAGAATAATCACATATATTATTACATTAGAGAACTAACATGAATAACTTTAAATCAATATATAAGACATAAAAGGTAAAATATTAATTATATATAAACACACATAAACACCTACACATAACATATTAAATCATCTCAACATAAGACACAAGGATAAAATATTAATTATATATATGAAAACACGAATTAAAGTTAAACCTTTTCTACCAAGAGTAGGTAGTTATTGGACATTGTTATACACTTCAAGACCATATTTGACTATATCTTTAACTTGCTTTGTTTTATTATTCAAAATTAAATTTAATGCACATATATTATGTTTAAAATTATTGTAATTGTGTCTTATAAGGTCACATCTATAGGGTTATATAATACTATATTTTCTATTTAACCTTTTATTTTCTTCTTCATCTTTAACGGCTTGTTTGTTTTCAACAATGAAAACTGCCTAATGAAAAAAAGTGAGTAACTTTAAAAAAATGAGGCACTAATTCACGAAAAGCAATTATCTCTTCAAACTTTCTTTGCTTAAATGCGAATATTTAGAAGCAAAGTTAGTTTTTCAATTAAAAAAATATTTGAATTATAATTAAATAAAATATAATAAAAATATTTATTTTTTAAATAATAAATAACTAAAATATATACTAATTAAATTTATAATAGAATTAAAATAAATTTATAAAATAAAACTAATAATATAAATAATAATAATTTATTTTTATTTTATAAATTATATATAATTTCATTTAATCTATTAAAAAATATTTTACCAATTATATCTATTACATCATTTACAAATTTTTCCTTTATTTTTTACTATCTTTCTCTTAATCCGAACCCACATATTTTCACTTCAAATTCACTCTTTTTCACTTTCTCAAATTCATTATTCAATCTAAATACACCCTAATTATTATTGGATAACTATCTTTTTTTTTTTAAGATTTAAGTATTAGCTTCTATATTTTTTTCTTCACAAATGAAAAATGTTAACTTCATTTATTTTATATTTTTGACATATTTAAAAGATATCAGCATGACATTAAGCTAAATCACTTATCAACATAATGATTAACTTGTCAATAATAATAATAATAATAATAATAAACATTAGGAGACGGGTGCCAATTAAATCATTTTGAAGACTACTCAGACAACGCTACGTGGATTATAATTTGTTCTAAAATTTTAATTGCATATTTGGTCCTCCAAGTTTTCAAAATTAAGCAATTTTTGTCCATTGTAAATATATAGTCTAATGCTATTAAGTATACGGGTGTTAAGATGTGTCGTTAAACTTCGTATCATATATTTAGTTCCTCATGAATAAGCAATTGACATTATCATCAGTGATAACATTTTATATTATCAATTTGATGTGGTATTAATACCGGACTAAAACTGTTTGATTTAAAAAAATTGAGAACAAAAATACGCATTAAAATTGTATCAGAAGCACAATTACACATTTGCAGGGACAAAAGTAAATTCATTCTAATTTTTTTCCTTTACCAAAGAAGGGTGAGTGAAAGTGAGTTGCAAGAAAAGAAGGTGGAGCATTGATAATAAAAAGTGAATTAAAATGAGTTCGAAGAAATTTAGCATTTACAGTGACTAGTGACTAGTTTTGGTGTGTATAAACGAAGTGAATATTTGATATATCGAAAATACAGAACACGATGAGGGTGTTAGAACTCGAGTGAAACGAAAGGCATGGAAAAATCTACAACTTGGGAGAGACGATGTTCGAAGTGGGTGCGATGGAGCGCAAGTGAAGCTGCGAAGGGGGTTGGTTCCAGTAGAAACACCACGAAACGTAGCGTACAACGGTGGTAGGAGAAGAGTTTTCCACCGCAACAACTCGCCCATAATCATCAGCAAGAGCAGCCACACGATGAAGCACTCTTTCGGAGGAAAAGCTACGTCCATCACACACCCAACTTTTTCGATCCTTCCACAGTAACCAAACCGTGGCAGTGAATAAAACAGCATCTTTATCATGGGAGTGAACCCTAGACCAAGGGTGCTGAAGATAGGTGAAGATCCAGTTCCATAGGGAGGAAGAGAAGAAGGCACGGTGGTGTTGGGGCGCAACGAGATGAACCCACACGGTGGTGGCTCGAGGGCAATCACGCAACACGTGAAGGAGAGTTTCGTGGCCGTGGCAAAAGGGACAAGGTGAAAATGCGAAATCTGCAATGTGGGGAACTGATGTGGGGAGCCTCTCGTTCAAAGCCAGCCATAGAAAGATCTTGCACCGATGTGGGATCTGCAAGTGCCAAAGCCACCTCCACTGTGACCCTTTTCCCATTTCTTTCTTTCTTTCTTTTCTTTTCTGAACAAAGTGGTGCATATGATGAAGAAGGAGGCCAAGAAGTGGTCAAAGCTTGAATCAACTTCCTCAATAAACGCATCAATTCAGGGTAACGTTTCTTGTTTGTAATTATTCCAAATCACGTATGGTTCTCAATGCATCACTCTATCTTTTACTTGGTCTTTCATGTATTAAAAACTGATAAAAAGTTCCATAATGTTTTAAAGCATTCATCCTATTAATTAATTCAGTAAATTAAATAATTTCAAATGTAATAATATTTTTGCTAAGTTTTTTTTTTTCCAGCTGCGCCAATCCTCCAAATCAAGTATAAATGGCGTTGATACAAGTGTTAAAAAGGAGCGAATTTAAAAGAACTATTGTTTTGCGCTTTTCTTTTTTCTTAGTTTCGTTCTTATTTGTACTACTAGGTTAGGATTGTTATCGCTTTTAAATCTTGTAAAAATGAAGAAATATGATCTTATAGGCTTGTAATGTGATAGAGACATTTTCATTGGTACCTGAAACGAAATTTTCCAAATTTTGTCTATGGACAAAATTCTAAACCTCTTCTTTTTCAAAGATTTCATGATGGCCTACATTAAAATTGCAGTGATTCGATTTAAAGTTTGAAACAAAACAAACATATAATTTGTTGTTGAATTTGAGATACTAGATAAAGTTTCACACAAAAAATAATGGAAGTTTGGAGTTAGAAGATCAAGGTGAAATTGAGAATGACAATTCAGTAACGATTTCTAGGCATGTTTAACATACTAAGATGTCATTAAAGGACTTTGAATCTTTAACATATTAAGATGTCATTAAAGGACTTTGAATCTTTAACATACTAAGATGTCATTAAAGGACTTTGAATCTTTAACATACTAAGATGTCATTAAAGGACTTTGAATAACATTGAAGATATTTAGGGAGGAGAATAGTGTTAGAATATTATTATTATGTAAACAAATCATTAAAATTAAGAAATAATCAAGAGAATATAAGTCAGAATATCAGAGAGATATAATCAAGGAAGTATTAGAGAATATAAGAGAATATCAAATGTATTTATTTAGAATAATTTTTATATTTAGTTTCTTAAAATTTTATATTAGGTGAGCTATTGTAAACAAAGAAAAAAAAACATTCAATAAAAAAACCTTTTTCTATGTTATCATATTTTTTTGTTTTTTGTTTTCATAGTTATTATATCTTTGTCCAACCTTTCTTAACCCTAAATACCATCGTACAACATGATATCAGAGCGGCGTTAGATACTGGAAACTCAAAAACCAACATCATTGTTCCATTACCCCTCAGTCAAAAAACCAAAAATGTCATTTTCAGGTGATGAAATTGGCAACAACATGAATCAAAACCAGAATAATTCCTCAACTATTACTGATGAGCTAACTTTGCAAATTGCAAATGTGCTTCATAATGGCCTAGGGATTCAGCAATTACAAGTCAATCTTGACAATTTGTCATTTGGTTTCAAATTAAATAGAGACAATTATGCATTGTGGACAACACTCATGAAGAAAGCTATCGGTGGCAGAGGAAAGAAGAGTCATCTGACAAGTATACCTTCGGCACCAGAAGAGATAGAACCAGTATATGAAAAATGGGAACAGACAGACCAAACTTTCTTCACCTGGATAATTCAAAATATTGAGATTAGTTTGATAAACAATGTTTCTCATTTCCTGACCATCAAGGCTTTATGGAAGGGATTGGTTACTTCCTATGGAAGCGGCACAAACCCGATGCAAATCTATGATTTACACCGAAAAGCAAATACACAGAAACAGAGAAAGGATACCCTAGAGGATTTCTGGAACAAATTACAAGCTATATGGATGACGATTGACAAAAAGCAACTAAATCCTATGAAATGCTCAAATGATATTGCAACCTTCAACAAAATTAAACAAGAACATAGACTATATCAGTTCCTAACAAGGATAGATGAAAAATTTGAAGTCATCAGAAGAGATCTTTTGATGCAAGAGAAGACCCCTTTAGTAGAGTTCGCCTATGATGTTGTCCGAAGGGAGGCGGCCCAACTCCAAATTCTAAAGCCTACCACCAGTAGCGAAGGAAACACATCATTAGGAGAGGTCGGAATCGGCTTAACCACAAGAAATAGACCACCAGAATAGGGACAGGGATGGAGTCGCCCAGAAACTGTCGGAGGACGTCCATCACAGTGAGACAAGGAAGACAAAAGTCACCTCCAATGTACTAATTGCGGAATGAAGAAACACACCAAGGAGACTTGCTTCAAAATCGTGGGTTATCTCGAATGGTGGAAAGATTTTAAACCAAAAAATTGCAAGGCTGCCACCGCCGTGGGCATCCCATAAACTACTAGTAGTTGTAGTGGTGACACCGGAAGAGAGGAAGAAGCAAAATCGTAAGTCGTTCATGGAAGACTCGAGGTCACTCATGGAGGAAAAAAAGAAGACGAGGATACCAACCCATAAAAATCTGATCAGTGAATTTTTTATTGTGGGGCAACTGACACCATGACCCATGATCCTCATGATTTTAATAATCTCTCCACACCTGTTAAAACTCATATTGAGACAGCTAGTGGAGAATTAGTTGCGGTCCAAGGAGAGGGCTCAATTGTTTTTTCAAAAAAATTAAAATTAGAAAATTGTCTCTATGTTCCTGCACTATCATCAAAATTACTTTCTATAAGCCAAGTTACAAAAGAATTAAATTGTGTGGTTCTCATGTTTCCTACTTTTTGCCTTTTACAAGATATTCTTACGAAAGAGATCATTGGACGTGGTACTGAACGTGGGGGTTTTTACTACGTTGATAAGGTTGCTCACAAGGGACATGTCATGCTTGCTCACGGAACAGTTACAAGACAACTCTGGTCATGGCATAGACGTTTGAGACATTCTTCATTTGGGTACCTTAAGATTTTATGTCCTAGTTTATTTACTAGTAACACTGAGCCCATCAAGTGTGAAACTTGTATACAGGCAAAGAATCATAGAGTTACTTTTCCTCCTAACAACAATAAAGTCAATTCTGCTTTTTTATTAATACATTATGATGTGTGGGGTCCAGCTCCTAATTCCCATAATAATCAATTTCAGTATCTTTTGTTATTTGTGGACGATTTCTCTCACATGACATGGGTATATTTTCTAAAACACAAATATGAAGTACTCGATAAGTTCTATGCATTCTATCAAATGATTCACACTCAGTTTGGCAAGAAAATTCAAGTACTTAGATCAAATAATGGTGGAGAATTTGTTAACAAATCAATGCAAGAGCTTTTTAGAGAAAATGATTTAATTCATCAAACTTCCTGTCCAAACACACCCGACCTATCTTTTGAACAGGTTACCCTCTCAGACCCTTAACCACATAACACCTTATAGATCCTAGCTACTCAAACTAATATCCCTCCTGTCCAAATGTTACCACTACGAATTTTTGGGTGCTCTGTGTTCGTTCATATTCCCAAAGCTAACAGAACCAAATTTGATCCATGTGCTGAGAAATGTGTCCTTGTTGGATATGCTACACATCAAAAGGGGTATCAATGTTAGAACCCAATTACTCATCATGTATATGTGACTATGGATTGTGAACTTTTAGAATCAAAATATTTCTTCAGTAGCCAACTTGATGTTCAGGGGAAGAAAACTAGTGAACCACCAAGTTGGTTAAGTAACCTTAGTTTCCAAGGAATTGTTCCAAAAGATCAAGTAGATGGAGCCAATGAGTATGTCTCTGTCAACGTAGGAGGGACCAACACAACCAATGAGGATCCTTCCGAGAATGTCGAACAAGAGGTAAGTGATCTTTGCTCTACTGAGTTGTCTCCTGTTATGAATGAAGTCACTAATAATGATAGGTTAGCACCAGAACCACAGCCTTTCACACTTCCGCCAAGAAGAAACAGAGGGGTACCACCTAACCGATATTCTCCAGAACATGTTCCCCGAAATTCCAAGTATCCTATGAAGACAACCAGAGAAGGAGTGACAGACATTATAAGAGCTTTTCTTATTCCTAAAACAGTTCATGAAGCTAGTAAGAAGGACGAATGGCAAGAAGCTATGAAACAAAGAATCATGTACAACATGACAAAACCAAACACGTTGAAGTGGACAAACACTCCATCAAGGAGAAGATTGAGGATAACAGTATTGAGGTTCCGTTTGTAAAGTCAGAAGACCAGTTGACAGACATTTTCAACAAAGCTGTTGCATGCAAAACATTTACTGGTATCTTCAGTAAGCTAAGCATTGGTGATCTCACTACTCACCTTGAGGGAAAGTATTAGAATATTATTATGAAAACAAATCAGTAAAATATCATAGATAATCAAAAGAAATATCAGAGAATATCAGTAAGAATATCAGAGAGATGATCAAGCGAGTATAAGATAATAACAAATTTTATTTAGAATAATTTCTATATTTAGTTTCCTAGAATTTTGTATTAAGTGAGCTATTATAAACAGAGAAAAAAACATTCAATAAAAAGACCTTCTTTCATATTATCATATTTTTTGTTTTTTTTTTCATAGTTATCATATCCTTGTTCAACCTTTCTTAACCATCGCAAGAAATAGGTGAGTCTAACTTTTCCATTTTCATCTTTATTTTTATTTTCACATTTAACGCGTATAACATTTTTTTTCTCATACACATTACTGTCAGGATATATCCGTATCCGCACCACTTTTTTTATTATTTTAATTATTAATTAAATATTTTTTTAGCAAAAATAAAAATCACGATAAAAACATAATATTATAATATTATCAAATATTAAATGTTGAAAAAATACATGTTTTTTTTAATATTAAATACCAAAAAATTATAACTATTTAAACATAAAATCACATTATTAAATAACAAGGATAAATATCAAATAATTATTAAAAAAACAAAAAAAAAATCATATGTATAATACCTACAATAATAATTTCATTTGTCATCCCTAATGGTATCTTAAAGCAACATTATAATTTACTTATTGTTTTTAAATTTTTTATTAGTGATTATTATTCTTTATCTTTCTCTTGTCATACCATATAACTGGAGTACATATATACTTTGTTTTTTTTTTCTCTTTGACTAAGAACCATTTAGCATTTTGAGTTTTTTAGAATATACTCAGTATCCAACAAATACCAATGCTGTGATTACTTTTGGTCAGTACAAATAAAAGTCTCTCCTATTCTTTAATAATTACCCTATTTATAATTTTATAATTATATATATATATATATATATATAGAGAGAGAGAGAGAGAGAGAGAGAGTTTGGATGATCTTAACTATTTTTGTATTGTTTCTCCGGATTCATGCTTAAATAAAAGGTTACTAAACCCATGCCGTTAAGGACACCACCGACCCAAAGAGCACCCCGGACCCAAAGCGCACCCCAAACCCAATAAGAGAGGTGATTAAAAGAAAAAGATAGAATGAAACAAGAGGTGTCAATAAGATGCCTATACTTGACATTGTTTTTCGCTGTTCAAGAAATAAGACCCCTTTTGTGTCCAGCATACATAAAATTCAGCAAACCCACTTTCACTCGACAAAAACAAAAAAAATGTCCTCTAACAAACTTTTTTACATTGATTGTGCATAAACTATTTACTCAACTTAATTGAAATAATATGGGAAATTCGTGCATACGAAAGTTTTACTCATTCTAAATTTTCTGCGTAAGCACTGCTTCATTTAACAATATTAAAAGTTCAATTCTCGCTCAAACGTAACGTATCCAAAAACCTAATTTAATTCTGATAACTAAATAGTCTCTTTCTTTTCTCCTTTTTGTAATACTCAAAAGAGGCAAGATGCACCCATCAGTAACTTGACGGAAACAAAGTTATTTGACAGATACTCACGAGAAGGGCATAACTACATGCTGTCACTTTGTCGCAAACAGTTGGAAACTACAAATACAATACATTAGAGCAAAATCCATTTAAAAAGACTCCATTTTACGCAATGTGTGATAGCAGCAAGAAAATCAACTACGAATAAGTTTGCAGCACTTGCCTCGTATCCTAGAAGAAACTTAGGGCCCAACACAGAACAGACTCGTTACGAAAGGCTGGCTGAATACAAAGCAAGCTCGTCGATTGCGGCAAACCGAATAAACAACCAGTTGATCGTCAATACAGAAAGTTGGCAAAGCATATATTATTTGACCCAGAAAAAGAGCAACCGAGAATATTAAAAACACAAACAATAATGTTAAATGCACAGATAAGTAAGATTAAACGAATTGAAAGCACAAAACGCGTTCAAATATTAAATGCACGTTCGGCTTATGGTTTTCACACCCCAAACTTTCACATGGAGAATGTAAAAAGAATTCTATCCACAAACAACTTGTTTGAAAAATCACAGATGTGTTTCAAGTGTAAAAACAATTAATTTAATATCTGTGCCGAACCACGAGTTTACGAACTACAAACGAAACACTACTACAGGAAAAGCATAATGGCTAAGGACAGCAGAAAATTATCTTTCTAGACATTAGTTGGCCGTCCATTACAAACTTCAATTTAAAAACCTATATTTTGCCATAAAGCATACGCTTCAAAGCCGCAGCAAACCAGATGCAGCATCATCAAGTCTTACCCACCTTCCTATTTATAAAACTGAGCAAACTTACCGCAATAACTAATACCAATAACAATAAAGGGGTATATTATAATTGGTTTCTTAGTGTGCTCAACATGTACATTTTTGGAGATAAAGGTTTCGTCATTTTCTTACATCAACAACTTTATCAATACAGAACAACCAGGCAACCAGAAAGTTATAGTGGTACTTCCCAAATCTAATTTACTCACATATTGAGAATGTTCAATTACATTTACAAGAGTTAGTTTTTCTTGTGCATGTTTCCACTCCCAATAGGCCAAACGTCTTCTGTTTGCAAAGCGACATTCCAGCAACTGCGGTTACTTTATCAATCTGGTTAATTAATCATCAGAAACGTTCAAACTCAATAAAATTTTATCTTAGTTTCCAAGGGATTCCTTCGAATTTGCCTTCTCCATTGGCTACTAATGCCTTTTTTATGCGCTATCTTTCTATTGTACCTTCAAGTTACACCGATTTTAATATATTTAAAAATATTAAAATTAGTGCAACTTAGACAACACAAAATAACCTGTAGAGAAGCTGGACTCTATTCCTACTCTTTAGCTTATTTCAGAACATCGTCAAACAATACAAGATAGACCTAACACTAGCAGAGCAACCTGATTATCTATGTATTCGTATGTCTCATCATAGTTCTATTTCTCAAATACTCTAACAATGGTATCATCTGTTTGGCATCAAATTTGTCAGAAAAAGACAACCAACAGGATGTGTAGCCCATAAATCAAACAAAATAATAATAATAACAACATAAGAAGATGAAGAAGAACCTTTTATCTTTTCTAGGGTGAGAGTCAAAAGGTTTATATTTCTCATAATACCAACTCTTCTCAAATGAATCATTTAACATAATACAAGTACAGATTGCATAACCAGAGCTCACAAGACATCGACAAATATTTATTAGTACCTTTCACGTGATCAGTTCCATTGTCTACACTACAACAAACCCCAAACCAGTAACTGCAGGAGAGACAGAGAAATTGGTTGTAAAAAGCATGCTACCAAGTATAAAAAACAATGACAGATGAGAATATTATGACAAGTACGAGAGAAGCAAAACATATGCAACTGTCAGCCAATTAAATCTCCTGATTTCTCATACTTTTATCATACCAAGCAAATGAAATAATTTTCGCCCAAAAGTTTCCATCTTTCTTATACTCCATCTTCTCGAATGTCTTTCATTTTCATAAAACTAGCCTACTGATCTTTCAAAAAATTATTGTTTTAAATAACTAACTCACTTTTCACATTCTAGAACTAACTACGTCATGTTGAAAGAATTTTCGACAAATCAGTTCTATAAATATTTACATGGTCATACAAATAATCCAATTTCTCAGTTTCATGCAGATATCAAAATTGTGCTAGCTTATTCTGTGGGTCTCATGATCATGGGTGGAACAAGAAGGAAAGAGCAAAATATAAGGAACTATATCAATGTAAAATGACTCAGCACAGCAGTTGTTGTATACACAGTAAATCGTTGTTTTGCACAAATTACTAGTACAAACAAATATTAAATGAAGTACCAATTTGAAAGAATACAAGGGAGTCAAGATGATGATCGGATGGTAGTTGATTGAAATCAATGGTAAACCAGTCATGTACCACTTATCTGAACCCCAAGGAAGCAGGAAGGACAAATCATTCTTTGACCGGAACTGAATCAAACCTATAAGATTAATGCATAACAATGCCATAAAGATATTCCCATACCTCGAAAAACTGGAAAACACTATATTGACCTGTCTTCATACTTACATTTAACACCAGTATATTGTTGGTTCCTAAAAGAGAATCAATGGGAAACAATACAAAAAAAAATGTTCAAATGTCATGAAAAAAAGCTGTATTTACAATATTAACTCACATCAAAACTGGATGTCCAAGATCCCTTTCATGTGAGGAGAGAATTGGTTATAGGAAAAAGAAGGACCAAGCTATAATAATGGCATATATCTTATTTGTGCAAGATGGTCCAGCAACAAAATGTTGCAGCCATATTAAACAAATTCTAACTTTGCATAAAAGATTTGACAAATGTAGTGAAAGGCTAGAAACAAAGTAGCAAACAACATAAACTAAAAGTATTTTGTACCATCCTTCGTGGACAGAAATTCACAAGCCAGTTAAATGATTAAAATTTGCTTTTGAAAACCTTTAGTGACCTATAAGCAGAGACAAGATAACATTAATATTGGTTGGTGGGGAATGAAGGAAAGGAAAATGAGAAGGACAACATATCCCCTTCAAATGCCCTCCAATATTTGGGTGGATTTTATTTTCCCTTGCTTCCCCCTTCCTCCCCTTTCGTCCTCGCTCCTCCCTTCCCACTCATAAATCAAAAGATCACACAGAGATGATAAAAACTATACGAAAACCATATAGATTATGACTTGGCTAATAATCATTATTAGCATATACCTCCAATTCATTAATACATAGCAACAAATATCTTAAAGGGAGAGAGGTCATGACACATGACAGCATCATAAGTATCTCAGAGAGCAATAAATACAAATGCAATTACGTAAGAGAGAGAAAGAAAGAGAGAAAATATGACATTACACATCCCAACACCACCAAAAAGTTAACATTATCAGAAATTTAAGTTTTTTAATTAAACATGACGTTCCAAATAGAATTAATAGACTTTAGAGAAGAGAAACTGTACACAAAACATGAATAAAATAAATAGAAGCTTAAAGGAAATAACCCGCATGATTTAACCATTTTCAATGTATTGAATTTCTATACCACCTTATGTATTCACATACCAACATCAGTACTCTACATTACCACATGCACCATAAGATCAAACGAGAAACAACTTGATTTCAAGGTGCTCAAAAACTCATAACACTAGGCCAGCTAGATCTATGAAAATTAGATATCCCCTAAAAATACAGACGATAATGCAACAAAAAAACAGAAAAGGACAGACCGCGGGCTCAAGACCTCTCGATCATGCTGCAGGAACGTGCCAACCGAAGAGTGAGGCTGCCTCCATGCACACTCGCCTCTGTCTCAACAGGTTCACGCTCATAAGGCTTCCTACACCCGGGACAACGCCCATCCTCCTCCAGAATCCTCTTGTGGCAAAAGAGGCAAAGCCGAAACCCACAGAAACAAGGCATGAAACTCGTGTCCGTCAAATCCAGATCCTCACAGCAAATAGGACAAGGGGAGGGCGTGGAGACACGACCCCAAGGGACCCCTCCTACGCAGCGCCGATCAGGGTTCGGCATACTGTGCTGCTTAGACAAATTGGGCAAACTCTGAGGACGAAAGGCGTCATCTGCCCTCCACGCTCGGCTACTACCAGAGCCCCAAGGAACCAATCTACTACTATCGGGTTTTGAATTCGGAGACCCCAAATTGGACCCTTCACGAGGCAAAACCACAGGGGGTGAATCAGGACAAGGGTTTTCGTGCTTGTCATCGGCGGCTAAAGCATCTGCCATGGCCTCCCAATCATCCAAGCAACCATCATCATCGTCCTCACCTTCTTCTTCCTCCTCCTCCTCCTCGGTAACGTTTCCGGAACAGCACCCGCCGCTGCTTGAACTGCTGCTGCTGCTGCTGCTCCCGCCGCTACTGCTGCCGGTGAAATTCGTCCCCGAATCGTTGCCGCACAACACGCCGGCGGGACAGTTGGTAGGAGACTCCGAATCGCTGTCGTGATGGATCAATCCGTCGTCCTCTTCGCCTTGGCGCCTCGTGTTAAGAGACTCCAACGAGAGCTTGCCGTTATTTACCGCAGGCGGCGGCGCGTGAACGATTTCATCGTCCACACCGTCCTTGCATCCCTTACTCTTCACCGCACCTGAAACTCTCGGATACAAATCGAAAATACACACCTGAATCAACGAGTGAATGGATCAATGGAGACAAAAGTGCGCACGTGCGCTCGTAACGTACCTTGCGATAGCCACTGTTCGCGGCGCGCATCGATTTTGTACTGCTTCAATTTTGCAGACCTGTTAGTCTGGAACACAGAGGCAATTATAATCGATGAGATTGATGACAATGAAAAACCTAATGCATGTATCATTAGAAAATTAAAACACGAAAATAAATCGAACCCTCTTCTTCTTCCCCGGGTTCTTAGTGTTTGCGGCAGAGGGAATCGGCACGGCAGAGATTGAATCGGAAACCATGGCTTCGATTCGATTACAGACTAACAAGAGATTCGCAAAAACCCTAATTTGTGAGGGAGGACGAGCAGATAGAAAATTCTAGAGAGAGAAATAAAAACTTAGACAGAGAACAACAATGGATCACGGTAACTCCTCTGATCCTCTTGCCCTTTTTTGCAACAGAAGAGGTCCAGGTTTGAATCTTTATATTTTGTCCAATTACCTCGTTACCCCTTGTCATTTATTAAATTCTAACAACTCAGAGTGACAATTTGATGGAGATTACAAGACAAACAAAGGTTATAATTGTGAGAATAAATATGTGCGATGCAACACGACGTCGTTGATATAGTTGGATACGTAAGCTTATATTTACCCCATATTTATTATTGTTGAAATAAGCTGTCTCTTTAACTAAGTACAACAATAATTCCCACTTTATAGTTTCGTGGAATATATATATATATATATATATATATATATATATATATATATATATATATATAATTTATATATAATATAAAT
>Ga0209489_107988_pt1 | contig 15048 bp, 10 predicted proteins | sample SiratrowhiteBW_FD_187527 | JGI IMG/M metagenome (GOLD analysis project Ga0209489, IMG submission 187527) | Root nodule microbial communities of legume samples collected from California, USA - Siratro white BW (SPAdes) (version 2) | ecosystem: Host-associated > Plants > Roots > Nodule | place... | reverse complement strand
TATATATATATATATATATATATATATATATAGGCGGTGAGAAAGGGTGATATTAAAGGTGTAGAAAGTTGCAGATACACTAGCCCTCTTTATTACTTTCTATTGCAGATGCAGTGCTGCCCTGTGACTTTGCAGAGCACACGTTTAAGCTTTTTCCATGTAGTGGAGAAAGAAGCGGTATCTAAGTTGAGTATAATCAAAGATAGCATGAATATTTTATTTTAAAGTAATTGAGTCATCATTCCAGCCCAAACTCATCCATCCCTCAGAGCAAGAAACCGTTTTAAATATCAGGAAGGTGGGGGCTACTTTCTTTCACTCATTTCTCTGAAGATGCTCTCAGAACACCAGTAGGATTGCTCCATTGTTATTTTTTATTTCTTTACTCAAAGCTCATTGCAACAAGACACAACCAACCGAGTTGCTGCTAAATATTCTATCTCTAAAGAATAGTGTGAACTAGTTGACATGATTTGATCGGTCTTCATCAATATTCATTTTTCATTGGAAAAAGAGAAATGATATCTGATATTAAAGTCCTCTCTACTTTAACAACATGCTTTTGGAAACAAAGGGTAAGAATGTGTGTGCTATTCTTGTTTTATTATCAACAGAATATAGAGATGTAATGAAAATGTGCATAAGTAACAAACATCTAAGATATGATTCTAAATTTGTGGGCAAATGTGAAAAGAAAGTTCAAAAATAGAAATACGGTGTGAACTTGGGTAGTAAGAAATAAAATATGATTTTCTGGATTTTTTTTGACAAAAAGAAAGCAAAAGATCCTCATCCAGAATGTCATGGAGTTTGACAATTTAAAGTCACCAACAAATTTCTGCTTATTGAAGTGAAAAACAGTCAACACTTGGTGTGAAACTTTCGACCACATTGGAGCTCCTTAGAACAACGTGCTGCTATTTTTTTATGCAGCAAAGGAAATATTTCAGGTGAGTTACTCTTCTACCCTTTATCAGCAAATTATTAGCAAATATGGTCACAAGTGGACCACATGCCAAAAGAAATGGCCAAAGGTTTGATATTCTCCACTGAGATATTGAAATGATTTAATAACTAAATATGTCAATCATGAAATTGAGTGGCAACATGTTTTTATAATTAGAATACATAGTTTGAATATACTTTTCTTCAGTACTTGGAAGAAAATAAGAGGAATTAAGCAGACAATAAATTAACATTCTCACATCAGTTTCAAAAGCTTTCATCATTTTTTTTTTAAGGTGAAGTGTATAAGTTTATTTTACAATATGAAAGAAGTTTGATTCAATTTCTTCTACTATATATTATTATTGAAAAATTAATCCAACTTGATTCTAAATATACTAGCAGTTGTTTACAAAATGAGAGCATCACTATGGCTTTGTCCCACTACTTCAACAATAAAAGTAAAAGCCCCACTTTGGATCAAACCTCCAGAAGACTTTTTTGACGATGCTTTTGATGATCTTGTGAAAGAACTGATGCATGGCGAGGTGACACACCCAAGCCAACTTGTACCTCATATCAATTAGAATTGAACAGTAGGAAGCCACATATAGTTAGATGCTTCTTTTGGCAGATTAGGGGAATGACTTTGTACACTACACAAAGGGATATGCATGAAGAATAAAAGTCTCAGTAAATTGAATTGCTTTTATACCACCAGTCAATGCCCAAAGGAATATTCTAAAGATGGCTATTAACCAGTGCTGTTTGATAACTTGCTTTCATTAAGAATCAAAATCATTAACTAAAAAAGCGAATCAAAATCATGGACAATCAATACCAAGAGAATTTGTGATTATAATTATAAGAAATTGTAGGTAATAGCTGCAAAATATTTTACAAGTCGCAACTGTAGAAAAGATTGAAGCTACATGTGGTTATTAAAAAAAGAACTTAGGGGACATTTGTTCTTCGATGCCTATATGGAGAAACATCATATTGGATGGTTTAAATCTATGCAGCCTACATGACTTCAACTTACCATATAAAAGATTAGTTCCCACAATACTTGGTGATCATCACCTTAATGAAATTGTGAATAAAAGATAAATATTCCATTCATAGACCACTATGAACCAAAGTTCAATGAATGTTTCCAAGTTAGTTTCCTTTATAGTATCTTTGGTAATGCTGAAGTACAAACAGTCTCTTTCTGCTATAACAATTCCATAGTAAATTTTGTATATGTAACAGTTCAAGAAAGAAAAACACATGCTTTGCCTAATGGTTCAAAAGAAGTACAAATCCAAGACACACATGGAAACCTGAGCTTAACAAGTGTATTACAGACAAGACACTATCTCCTATTAAGAACATCCTCTAGAAGCAGTTTCAAGTTTCAACCATTATTAACAAAACAAACTCACTGAAAATCCTCAGAGACACGAGGATGAGTGAAGCTACATTCTCCATTGAAATGCAATCAGTCTGGTACTGTACACATGGATGCCCAAATTAGACTCCAAATGAAGCATTAACTTCAAATTTTCAAGACTGTTTCTCATTCAAGACAATCAAAATCTCCCCTCCTTGTGCCAATGTAAAATCCAAGAACTCCCTTACTTTATGTGCATCAATAAAAGGTTGAGGGGCAGCAAGGTCACTGTCCAAGTTAAACCAAACCTCATTAATCTTCCTCAATGCAATCCAGTGCCTACTTGTCCAAATCCCACCAAACCTAGTCACCGACACATTGATCACAATCCCCATCAAAGCAGGTGCATCGAGATCAATGCAAGATGCCGCCTTTCTACGATCATGCCACACCACACTCTTTCCTTTCTCTTCCAAAGCCGCAATTAGAACATTTATGTCATAGTTTCCAGTGAAAACATTGTGATGGGGCTTGAATAGAATAGAGAATGGGGTCCAAGTTTCTGTGTGGGAGTCTTCAAGTGCGAGTCTTTCAGAAATTTCATTCAATTTTGCTCGAGTGAAAGCGTCTTTTTGCTGATCGAGGTGAAATTGAATGAACCCAAAAGCATAAAGAAACGCGAATCATTAAAATTATGCAAAAAGAAACGCGAATCATTAAAATTATGCAAAAAGAAACGAAATTGGAAATGAAAACGGTGATGGGTATTCGTAGATAGTGGTTAAATTGAAGAATCAGTGATTGGGAAAGGGAAGAAGCACCTGAAAGAGGGAGTTAAGAGCATGAACGAGACAGAACTGTAATCTTTGCCTTTCGTGATATACTTCGGAATTTTTTGTTGCCATCATGGGTGTTCTACGCCTCAAATCTCGATGTTAAGCTGAATTTGCAGTGTTGGTGTTTGCTTATTTTTCTCTTTTCTACAATAAATTAAGCATGTGTTTGATTTAATTTATATTAAAAGCGGTTTTTTCTTTTTGTTAAATTTTAAAAAGAAATGTTAGAAATAATAAATTATATATATAATGTCAATTATTCGATAAATTATGTTAATTTTCTGAGACATTCTTTTATCTACTACAGTTTTAATTTATATCTAGAGTTTACGAGACTTATTCTGTATATATTAACTTCTTTTATTATTTTAAAATATTAATTCATTCGAAAAAAACCATAAAATTCATTTTCAAATAAATATAATAGACATCAATTATATATATTTTAAAAATAATGATATATATTATATCTTAACTAATACCTTGAACTATTATTTTATAAAATATATTTTAATATAATTAAATTAATATATATATATATATATATATATATATAATACTAGTATATAGTAAAATATAAGTAAACAGAAGTAATGAATTGACACTACAAGCTATTATTTCTTAGAGAATTTAATATGGGAGGTATTAAAAATATCTTATTCAAATATAAGTAATAAGAAATTTTCGTTACCATGATACAATTTTAAAAATTAAGAATTGTCTTGTATTAGGATTCTAAATTTAAATTCTTTTCAGAATAAACTCAATTTTAAAACAATAACACAAAACTCATCCAATTTATTTATTACACCATTTTACTATGTAGGAACAGAAGTCGCGCTAGTGAACCGGTTCTTAATTTCAATGTTGAACTTTTTTGGAATTAGCCCTTCGGTGAGCCAATTGCAATGTAGGATTTTTAACCTTTTTATATTTAATAAATTTAGCATAATAATATAAATATAAATTTTAAAAAATAAATACATTTAACTAATATAATAATATGTTTGATTAAAACCTCATATACATGGTTACAAAAGTTGATGGTAGTAGATAATCTGTGAAGCCCTCGTCGAATAAATAACACTCAACAGCATAATATATCCTAATTCTTGTGTTTTTGTCCTGATGGAAAATTTCTGTAGACAACTTATTCTTCTTAAGTTTAAAACTATTTGTAGAGAAATGTGATTTTTGGATAGACATGGCAAATTGGACTTATTTTTGGATAAAGACTTTTAAAAGAAATTATTGCTATGATAACTTAAAAGTGAAAAACTTCAAATTCTATTGAAACTGTTCAAACTGTCCCACCTTCAATCAAGTAAGGTTGGCAGGGTAAGAACAGCTTGATTTTGCTACATGTAATTTTTAATAGCTTGTCTTGGGAAGGCAGCTCTACACCACTATTTCTCCACTTGCTGTTTTGTTCTTCAACCTTCTGAGCACTAGAAAATGAGATAATGATTTACAATGATAGAATATGACATCATAATTTTCCAAAGAAAATTGTCCACACAGGACAATGGTCCACGAGAAGCACAATGAGTTGGCATGATATTGCTCTTTCTCTGCTAATAAAAGTACAAAAATGTTGCATTCATAGAACACTGGATATCTTTGCTCTCCTTTCAAAATTTCAAAAGATCCTGCTATATGAATACAAATTCATTTCAATCATTCACACCAGGAACAAATGACTAAAAATATTCCACCTTGTTAAGGTTTACTTCTGAAAGAAGACATTTGATGTTGCGGAGTCCACAAGATTTCACCCTTCACCTTTTCTTTCTTTCCTTACAAAAGAGAGGGGAAATCATTCTTTATTTTTATCTCTGTTCCAACATGTATCTCCCATGTGGAATAATTATCCATGCCAAAAAGATTTTACACGGTTGAAAACAAAGATGACTCTGCTTTAGGGAATTTGAGAATGGACTTCATAACTAAACATGTTGCTATTTACAGTTTGGATAAAATATCTGGGCGTAACATAGAGCAGAACCGTGTAATTCACAGAATCATTTATATATAAAAACTATGTACCAAATTACATTTGCAAACAGCCACATAATGACTGAAATAATAGTCCATATACAGAAAATTCAATTACCAGTCAATATATGTAGTTGGTGAGAAGCACTACTATGTATTTCTTCATCTTCTTTTTCCCTGTGGCTTTAGATGAGTGAATTATGAGTTAAATAACAGGCTGGCTGTGTTAAAAATGATGCCAAGATCCACCTTACAGGAATATACAGTGTTGTAGAGGTGAACTCATTCTGTTTGAGATAGAACTGCACTGGCTTTAGCCAAAGAACGTCAAAAACATACCTTTCACTCAACATTGCTTGCAAATAGACAGCTCTCAACTGTTCATGAACCAGTCTGCATTGGGAGGAGAGACCCTTGCTTGCCTTCTATGAAGATTGCAAGCTCTGTCGGTGCAACCACCAATCTTAACCACTTCTGTAACTCTTCACCCTCTACTTTCTCTTTTTCTGAAGAATTAGCATCAGCACTATTAGAACATCACAGCTAAGCAAAACCACAATGGTTCACAGTCATCAGTATCAAGACATAGTGAATGGATGCACAAGATGTTCACATCCCAATTTCACTTGTCCCTTCACATGATCATCGTATTATATTGAAGTGTAACATTCAGTATGGAGTAAAGATCAAAACCAAAAACTCCCATCTAATTCACCCATACAATTTCCATCGGTGACATAACAGTATACAGGTATGACTTTCTACCTTATAGTTAAACCCTAACCTAAACATATATACTATCCATTTCATCGGGTTAAAAACTTGTAAGTTATTCAGTTTCAATTTTTAACAAAGCATTCCACCAGTCACCAAATATAAAATACAGTTACCTTCTAAATGAGCACCTAGACCCTCCAAAACAGTAGGATTAGCTCGCACAATGGACAGTGATACTTCCAGCGCAGACTGCAGTAATGCTTTCACCTCTCTTTGAACAAGATCAACAAGGTGTCCCTGTTTGTTTAGATCAAAATAAGCATATAGTACAAATTGAATGGGAAGAAGAAATAAGTTAATGAAATAGAGGACCTGATCCCTTCCCCAAGGAGCTGATCCGCCAGATTCGTCCATTCCACCATTAGAAAGGGTGGCAATTGACACAGGACCTATTGTCTGACTAAGACCATATTCAGCAATAGCTTTGTATGCCATATCAGTTGCTCGCCGTATGTCATCAAGCGCCCCTGTTGACACTCGACCCGAATAAACAACTTCTTCCGCAGCACGTCCTCCGAGTAAGGTAACCAGACGGCCACGCAACTCGTCAATGAAAACCAAGTATCTGTCCTCATTTGTTGGAGGAATGTAGGTGAATCCCAAAGCCCCCCCTGATCTAGGCAATATGCTTAGTTTCTGATAACATACACAAGATAGTAAGGCATGAACGTCCTTATAGATTTTCTTAAAAAACAAACATAATTTTCAATACAAAATCAGGATCAAATACCCTAAGAGAAATCTAGAGAAAGTATTCAATTCCAAATAAAACGAAGGAGGGCTGGGTTCATTTCACATGTTTTCTATAGTTTGCCTGTCTAGACAACTAAATATCCAGTTACCTAACCAGTATGATTATCCAACTTTTCTTTATTAATACTTAGAATTTAATGCAATTACAAATTTTGCCATCAACCGATAGAATCACACACCACACTTTAAAGGTATATGCGATAGCTATATCTTTGAAAAATCTTGTGTAGGGAGAATTATCCTACAAGAATTAATGTATTTATTCTACAGGTTTTGTTAAAAAATTAATAGATCATCATTGTTAACAATAGGGAATTAACATAAATATAAAAAATTACAAGTTATACAATAAATAAAAAGTATTAGACAGAGTACTTTGAGCATAAAAAACCTGTTAGAGTAGAGGGACTAATGGAAGTGGCAATAGGCACACCCACAGAACACTAATGAATTATAAAAGATGAAACAGAACCTTTGAAGAATCACTTGCGTTATATTATTTGTAGTGGCAAAGCAATCCATTTATCCATCATTCATCGAGTAGTTCATCCACAGTTAAAGTCATCCATTTCATTTTATGGACGATCAATGATTCATTCATTCATTTCTCAATCCAATGCATTTTTCTATCAATACTTAAACAAATAAAAACCAATCCGACCACTGTTTTCATAATTAAATCTTTCTCAAATTTACCCTTTTAAAAAGATTGAATTTTAAATGCTTTCTACAAAATTTATTTTTGAAAATTTTTAAAAAATACAATTTTAAAATTTTATTTTTTAAATATTATTTGTACGAAAAAATTAACTGGATTTTTTAATGGATCGAAATGGGTTAATGGATTTTGTTTTATCTGATCCATTATAATTCAAAATAATATATATCCAATTCATCGGTACCCCTAATTATGTGAATATCAGACATGATAAATTAATAATTTTCTTTAATTTCCCACCAATAATAAGGTAAATGAATTTATATAAAAAAAAAAAAGGGATATCCCTAAGCCCACACCCTAAAATTAAGCAAATAATGAAATTAAGCAATTTTTGTCATCAAACAGAGCCTGAATGAACTAGATATCAAGGAATAAGTAGAATTCCAATAGTGACAGTTCCAAAAATCAAGTAGGCAAGTATACATCCGCATATTTGCAATTGGCATATTTAAATGGTCAAGAATGGAGTATTTTCTGTGGTTTACCTCAACACGTGGCTGTCCAGGAAGAAGGCTTGCAACTGCAGTACCTACTACAGCATGACCGACTTCATGTCGTGCAACTACAGCCTTCTCACTTCCTTTCAACTTAGCAGTCTTCTTTTCTATGCCCTGAAACAAGTTATTTGGTCCATTTTATCCAGCACAAGTCCAACTTACAAAACTAAAATTTTCAATTTAACTTTTGTGATTGACATCCAAATCCTGCCAGACCACAGCTGTAAAGTGAAAATGTCCATCTATCAATATTTCAAGAGACATTGTAACTTACTGCTATTGATCTTTCAACAGCTTGAATGAAATCAATTTTCTCCACAATAATTTTGTTTTGTCTTCCCGCCAATAAAGCAGCCTCATTTACAATGTTTGCAAGATCCGCTCTTCAATTATGTGTACCGTGTGTCAGATCAAAATTTCAGTCTTCTAAATATTTAAAAGATATAAAAGGTATTAGTGAAACAGAATAATTACCCTGTAAAACCAGTGGTCATACAAGCAATGTCACCAAGATCAACATCCTTAGCCAAAGGAAGTTCTTTCTTGGAAACATGAACTTTTAGGATAGCTTCTCTACCAATCCTATCAGGTGTTTCCACCTAAATAGAAAATGAACATTTTTTGTCATATGCCAAGTCAAGTTCTCTGAAATCGGTACAAGAATCAAAGGAGGTTATGCATTTAACTAGAATACAGACCATAACTACTCGATCAAATCTTCCTGGCCTTCGAAGTGCAGGGTCTAAGACATCTGCACGATTAGTTGCTCCAAGAACAATGACTGCAGAATTGCTGTCAAAACCATCCATCTCCTGCAATTCGGTTTAAAAATATTACCCTCTTATAGTGACACAATCCCTCACCCCAACACACGAAAAGAAGAATACAAGAAAATGAAAAAATGGTTACAGTGAGCAGCTGGTTCAAGGTTTGCTCTCGTTCATCATTGCTGACAATGCGAAATTTACCATCACGACTTTTAGCCACAGCATCTATCTGCATACCAAAATGAAAGTTAAATGGTTGAATAGTAAATATTAAATCAAACATCTAACAGAATAAAAAAAATATATATTTTTACCTCATCGATAAATATTATAGATGGTGCTTCTTTCTTTGCCCTTGCAAAGAGATCTCTCACACGGGAAGCACCCATACCAACATATAACTCTACAAATTCACTAGCAGAACAACTAATAAATGGCACATCAGCTTCCCCTGCCACAGCCTTCGCTAGTAAGGTCTTACCTGTCCCAGGAAGACCCACCTGTAAGATAAAACAATGGATATTTACAACCTACATGTCAAACTGAAGCAATAATAAATGAAAAATAACTTGGCTATGAATAATCCAATGAGGTACCATTTCAATCTAACACAATAGTTATCTCATTTTTGCAATTTAATGATCATGAAAATAAGAGAAAACATACATCATATAATACAGTAAAAAATTTTACTGGATATTAGCAGAAAATATTCCCAAAAGAAATTTTCCATATTTGATCCCTTCCCGGGCAAATATCCTCAGTTACAAAGTGTTTGCTGGCTGACCAACATGTGCTTTCATCCAATCAAACGACCATTGTGTATTACTTATATATATTCCTAGCTAGACTCACCAAGAGAACACCTCGGGGAGGACGAGCTCCAAGTCGTATATATCTGTCAGGATTGCGAAGAAATTCCTGGCAAGTGAACATCAGCATAAACCACTTGTCTATATCTCCAAAATAATGAACATGAAAAGGTCTGTTGTATAATAGAAAGACTTCTACATGCCCTAAAGAATGTAAGTGCTGAGTATGAGATGAAGAAAGTCCAGCCTACCACAATCTCTTCTAGCTCCTCCTTAGCCTCATCAACACCAGCAACATCAGCGAATGTGATTGTTTCACCTTGTTCAGATGACTTTGTGCCAGCAGAAGTTCCTGACTTACGGTTCCTGATCTGACCGGCAGAATGCTGCACATAGATATTCAATTCCTCAAAAAACAGTTTTTAAATGTTTAAAAAACAAAAGTTCGAAAACAAAGCCTGTGAAAATAGAAACTGAGTTAGGGAAGGAATTCAAACTCACCTGAGCAAAACTAACAGGGAATCGATGGAGCAGCCCTGCAAGCAGAGCACAGTAAAACAAGGCTACCTGCAAATATCAGAATGAAGTCAACAGCATGTTCTGTTAATATATAGTACCAACCACGACAGACAAGGAAAGTTATAATGAAGGAAATGGGAAGTTTAATGTCTTAAACCATTGATAGACTATAATTGAACCCTGCCGCATTCAACAAATGTGAAAGAAAGAAGATTTATCTCAAACAGCTAATAAAAGATTATCTCTATTTATCATCTGAGGTAATCAGTTCTTGAAAGTTATTATTTCAAATTCTCAATGTACAAAATCTATAGATTTTAATCATAAATAAACCGTATAGAGTATAGTTTCTTGAGCTTGATAATTTTATCAACTATACTAGTCACAGATAAGATAGTGACACAGAAGATATATCATTAGTTTCTTAGCCAGCTATATAAGTTAGTTCCATTGGCTACCATAATCTATATCATAGCACTGTCCAAGAGAACTGAAATCTCAGTAGCGCACACCCTATTACACTTTACTCGATCACACTTCACTCAACATCTTAGTTGGTCAAAACCTTGAACCTTATAGAACCTCCATAGGTAGCCCTTTCCAAGTCAACAGCCAACTCTAATACTGGTTGATAAGCATCCAAACACTTGGGGAACCCACTCTTTAAAAGTTAGTTGCCAAGGGAGGAAAAACTAGCACTTAAATATTCCACCAAGCATCCCACACTATTCAATGTGAGACTTATATTTTATTGTCTAATTTGTTTTCTTAGAAATATAGACTTTGTTTGGAAATTAATTTATTTACTTTTATCTTACTTAGCCACACTTCCCTTTGGGAACTCATTGATCAAAGATGAGACAGCTAATTGCATAGGCCATTGCATGCTTCAGGATTTTACCTTAATCCTATGTTGCACTATGATTATGAGGTGAAACGTGAAATGTATGATTGTTTGGATAGATTGGTGGGAGACATTGATGAGATCAGTAAGATTGGTGTTCAAATTGAGAGTTTCAAGAGCAAGTCTGGATTTTTTAGCAGTCTAATAGCTCAATATGCACTCAACCAAAAGTTCGTCACAATGGTGGGAATCATAAGATGATGAACATCCGGAATTACAAAGATTTGCAATTAAAGTATTAAGTTTGACTTGTAGTTCATCCACTTGTTACCGTAATTGAAATGCTTGGGAGGGTAAAAATTTAAATTTATGAAATTGATTTTAAAATTATTTTTGAGAGGCTAATATGATGTGTTAATTAATTTTATAATTAATTTTAGCTTATGAAGAAGCTAATTTCAATGTTATTGAGCATTCACACAGTTTTCAGCCATTTGATATAATGATTGTCATTGGAAAAATAACCATATTTTAGGTATCAGAAGGTTTTTTGCACAAGCAAATATATTGGAATTTATATTTTAAACTTCAAACCACCAACCACTTCCCATTCTTGAGCAAATTCAGTCGTGGAAGAAAGAACAGATACACAAACAATGCATACAGTGATACAACAAATTCAAAATATAACACACAACATAGTTATAATAAATTAATAATACAATGAACAAAACTAACGCGTCATAAAAACCTTAAATCAAATGAGAGAACTTATGCTTTAAAATAGTGTACAAGTAACTGTAAATAACACAAAAAATGCAATAATTAATCTAACTATTCTTTCTTTGGGTAAAATCACACGTTCTATCCATGAAAAGCAACCACGCTCTGGAGCCAAACAAAACCACTATGGGCGACAAAATTCTCCCTCCTGGTATTTATATCAGCTATATACCAGTGATTAAGCTAGAGCAAACTCCATGCAAATTGACCCGTTGGTGGGCGTCTAACTATTCTAGTTTACCAAATTGTAATGAAATAAAACTATAACAGTGAAAAACAAATGCAGATACAAGTATTCTAAGTGTGAAAACCATCGTTCCAAATACTTACCATAGCCGAGTTGAAGAATCCACCAGACCTCTTATCCGGGGACCCGAACTCCACCTCATTCTCCATCATCTTCTCATAAGGGGTCCTTATATCACTAGGCCTAGTCGTAGTGTAAACAATCTTCTTCGTAGGAGCAACACTCTTAACCAATGAGTCTGACTCCAAAGGAGTAGCAGCAGCAGCAGCAGCAACTTCGGAACCATCCACGTCAGACTTCAACTTGAACATGATGTGGACCCCATCAACCTCCACCTTCTGCACCTGATCACTATTAATCTTGCTCAAAAACTCGCTGTAAGGCACGCTCACAAACGACGTCGCAGTCCTCGGTTCGGAGCCAGGCAAGGGAATCCCTGGCCTGAGCAACCGCATCACGAAAACCACAAGCCCCAACTGCAACAACAATACTCCAACCTCCTGAGCATGCACAATGGGTTGCCACCGCCACTTCCCACTCTTCGAACCCAACCACCACCACCACCCCTTCCCTTGCTTCTCCCTCCTTCGGTTCGAACCGGACCCGGTCGAACCCTTATCCACCCCCTGACCCTCCCCGCTCTTCTCGCCGGAATCCCCCTCTTGGCCACCGCTCGCCCTGGCTGCGCCACCGAGAACCTTCCGCATCCTCCACAAATCGAACCTCCCGGAATCCCTCCATACCACCTGAACCCTAACCGGAGCTGAATTGGGGACAAAACGACACGCGTTTTGCCTGAACGACGTGGAGGGTTTGCGCCAGTTATGGGAATTGAGGAAAACTTTGGTGTACGTTAAGGGAGAGAGATAGAGATACTCCAACGCCGACATTGGAATATGAATAGAACGAGGGAAATAGAAATAGAGATGCCCACGACGTAAAAATCGAAACTTTGAATATCTTCTTCACGTTCGCTTGCATTAATTTATATGGGTGTGGCTCGGAGATGATAATCCTCTGGCTTCTGATGATTATGAGTGTCAATGGTAGCGGGAGAAGGAAGAGGTAATAATATAAGAGACAAGGTGATCCGACAGGAGATGGTGGCCGTTCGATTGACCATGGGTTGAAGATTTCAACGGCCCCGATTTCTTTGTTCCGATTTATGAAAATTAATAATTAGTTAAGATTTTATTGTTTGGTTAGTTTGTGGTGATGGTTGTGTGGGGAGATATTCACTGCGGCAGGGTGCAGAGTGGTGCTTTCTGATGGGTTTTGAGAATGACACGCGTATGATGATGAAAGTAGGTGGGCCATGGATGATTATGTGGCGTTGTCGTGTGTCAATCAGGAACACAAGTTTGGGGGCACATCCAAAGATTGGGTGACAGAGCCACAAAATAATCAGTTTCTAAAGAATTTTTAAAATTAATTAAAAATATATATTTTTACGAAAAATAAGAATACATTAACTAATAATGACATCAAATGTTATGTTATGTTTCTAGAAAGACAATATATCATAATTTTGATTCTTTAGTTTACGTTTTGGTTGATATTTTTTACGTTTTCTAGCTTTCGTATTCTCTCACGTTTTTTATTTTGTTTTTAAAATTATTATGTATCAACGTTTTAGCTTATGTAATGTAAAGATCACTTTAATAGTTTAGTAGTATTAAAATGAATAAAAATAAGAATAAAAAATATGTATTTTAAAATTTAAATAAGAATATTCAGGATATAAAGAAATTTTGTAATTTACTCATTTTTTATTAGAATGTTACATATACTAACTATATCTAAATTTAGAGAAATAATACTCAATTAAAAAATATGGTGTAGTATCGAATATAAACTTACTCGGTTATAAAATTCGGATAACTTTCTAAACAAATTTCTCTTATAGAAATCAACGGCTCATAAATTTAGAGGAATAATATCGAATCGAAAAATATGGTATAATATAAATTTTAATCTTATTTATTTATAAAATTGGGATAACTTTCAAAACTAAATTCTGTTATAAGATCTAACTTCTGTTATAAGATTCAGCAGCCCACAGCTTGATCACGTTTACTCACAGTTTCAGTTTAAAGTAAATCCTCAAAAACCTCGAATGAAAAAGATATTATCAAACAGTAAACGAAATGTATCTCTTATTTTTATTTTTATTTTTCTTAGCTGAAAAGTTTGAATGATAAAGAATAAAGAAAGAAAGAAAGAGGAATTTGACGGAAATCAATTGATTTACAGTTTTGGACTTTTTCGTTTAAAAAACCTTCTCTATGTTAAAGTTTCTATTTTCTTCTAAAGGAAGTATTTGTTTTTTAATATATATATATATATAGGGTTAGGATATTAGATCAGATATTTTTTAATGCCAATAATTCTTTTATCATATTGGTATATTTTAAATAAATAAAAATTACACACTAGATAAAGATCAATTTAAAATTTTGTTACTTTTTATTTCATTAATAGTTTGTTATTATAAATTTATTACGTTAAATTTAACTTCAGAAATAACATAAGCTCCATGGAGATAAGGAGATCTTTTTTTTTTTTTCCTTCAGCGAGTATGAGTGCGAGTAGGACGCGTACGAAGAAAAATCTGAATGGATTGTATTTAAAGGCATTGGTTTGAATTTTTGTTTTTTCAATTTAATTAAAATTGAATTGGTTTGATTTGAAGCTTCTAACAATTCACCTTAATGTCTTTAAAATCTTTCTAAATAAGACTTTATTTGATTTCTTTCCTTATAAATAACTATTATTTTTAAACATCTGACTTTCTTACTATTATGTTTTAGTTGTTATTATTAATTTGTATTATTATTTTATTGTCTACCGAACACAAATTAGTATTGTGTTTTAGTAATTGTTATTAATTTATATTATTATTATGCTATTTTTTAATAAAATAATTTTATCCTTCAATAAATAAAAATAATTCTTTATCTCATCATTGTTTTACTTAAAAGTAATTACATAATTTTGTCATTTAAAAAAAATTATTACATACAATTTTTCTAAAATTATTCTTACAAAATTATTTAATTTTCTTGAAAGTGTATTATTTTAATATAATCAAAATATAGACAGCACATGTTTCTGCTAGTTCTGATTTATATATATATATATATATATATATATATATATATATATATATATATTTTT
>Ga0209489_107987_pt1 | contig 15048 bp, 9 predicted proteins | sample SiratrowhiteBW_FD_187527 | JGI IMG/M metagenome (GOLD analysis project Ga0209489, IMG submission 187527) | Root nodule microbial communities of legume samples collected from California, USA - Siratro white BW (SPAdes) (version 2) | ecosystem: Host-associated > Plants > Roots > Nodule | place: USA... | reverse complement strand
TATATATATATATATTATGAGTAAAAATTGTGAAATTATTTTCGATGATAATAATACCACAAAAAAGTTTTTCCATAGATTTAAAAGCATTTTCGGAAGATCTTTAATTTCAAGTTTACTGAATAAGTATTCTGTAAGATAATTTAAATTATTTCAGAAGCATTATTTTATATAAAAATATTGTAAAATAGTTAATAATAATTAAAAATCAATTATAATTAATACATTTAGGATGTTATTTGAAATTTTTATTATGAAATATAATTTTTAATAATTTTAATAAACGTGTAATTCATAAATTTGTTAGTATATCATACATTTCACTTGAAAGATTATTGAAAATATTGTAATGCAGGAATTATTGAAAATATGTAAAAAAAATTAAATGTATTATTTATTATCAATGATTTATTTTATTTTATTTATTATTTTAATAAGTCATTGTAGTAAAAATATAAAAATTAATAAAATTAACAATATAGTATCCTATGTCTTTGTTTATGTTAAAACATAATTAACTACAAATATACGTAAATGTTAATAAAAATACAATTCTTAAACAAAATTAGTTATAAATATATGCAAATATTAATAAAATATGTTTACATGATCAATTTTATCATAAACAGTTTAGAGTTATTATGTATCAAATGAACTTTTCGCTCAAAAAATCACTCAGAACATATATTTTTTATTTTTATATTTATTGATTTTTTATTTTTTATTTTTCATGTTTTTTCTTTTATTTTTCCACTCTTACCTTTCCGCGTCTTGAAACAGTTAAGGAAATTAGTGTTTTATGATTAAAATAATAGTATAGTATTATTTAACAAGTACTAGTATTTTTATCAAAATAACATTATTTTAAACGAAATCACCCTGATGGGGCTTTCTCTAAAAAAGCCCGGACCTTACATTTTTGCTAAATCGACTATCCAGCCACAAATAATCCTTTAAAGAATATCATTGTTGATTTAGAAAGAAAAAGTCTTTCCTCTGATTAATCTTATATAAAAATCATAACCATTCTTTGAAAATTATAGAGAAAAAATAGAAATGAGAACTAAGTTTTTCTCACAAGTCAAAGCTTTGTGAAAATTGCGGGTCATAGTCCATTAGTGTGGTCATATAATTAAACTTCCAATGCCAGAAACGAATAGACACTCGATAAAAGAAGAGATCAAGCATAAACATGTGTGAGTGCGTCATAAATTTGAATACTACTATTATATTTTATATTTGAGGGGGTGGATGAAATCATCAGTTCAAAATTATTTATTGGAACACCAGGAGCAATTCGACAGGGCAATTGGTCCAACGTAAAAACCGTAACTTACAAACCAAACATGAGTTTTCACAAATAGTTTACTCTCGGGTACAGATGAAGCATTAACAGATAAAAAATTCAAGGGGCCCAGAAGCCCCCCATTAAAAAGAGCACATAGAACATTCAGAAACTGTGATGAGGTAACGTATCGACACCATTTCCATCTAACATGGGTACTTCTTAGCAAGGTAAAATATTACCATGAATTTGCTTATTGTAAAATAGTTTGGCTGCCAAGAAATAAGCTTAGTCGGCCTCACTTTGTCCACCAATGGAGGAAGTCTTTGCGCCTGTTGATCTTTTTCTGCAGCTGGAGGAGTCCATACAACAAAGCCTCAGCAGTTGGAGGACAGCCTGGAATATATATGTCAACGGGAACAATCCTGTCACATCCTCGAACCACGGAGTAAGAGTAGTGATAGTATCCTCCGCCGTTAGCACAACTTCCCATTGAAATCACCCATCTAGGTTCAGGCATTTGGTCATAAACCCTGCAAAAGAATTTCAGCGTCACATATGAAATTGTAAATTTAATTAACTTAGTTTCGCCATGTCAATTAGAGAATACCAATAAAGTTCCAAGGCAATAATAATGTCGGAACATGGAATTTCACAGGGAAGGGGAGATAAAAAATGACTTAAAAATCAAATTACTAAAGTTTTATGAAAGATCTATGAGAGAAAAAAACCCAACTAAGTGCATGCATGTGGCATTACAATAGTCGTAACTGCCAACACTAAGATCTATGTTCTTCAAGATTGTAGAGAATAATTAGACCACGAAAGAAAAGATTCTGACAATTGAAATAAACAAAATAGTAGTCTTACAAGTGACACAGCAAGCTGGCTAATGTTCAAAAACAGAACTTGCGTAGGGAGACATTCGGAAAAACTTATCCAGAGTTTACTTGAGCATATGAAAACAACTTGTTTTGTAACTCCCATAAACTTTTCTTTTTAGCTTATTCCAATAAGTTTATGAAAAATATGACATAAGTTCTCATGCACTGTTTGAAACAGGAAGTCGTGATCATTTTCATTCATGGAGGAAATTTGTCATGATTTTTACTTTCATTGTCTGATCAGGATTGCAATGCAGACAGACTCCCAAATACACTCATCCTGGTCAGACGATGTGCCAATAGAGTAACTGGCAAATTAGCATCTCTTGCATTTCCATTACATAAAATATATTGGCTGCAAGAAGCTCTGGCCCAAGTCATGCCTATTTTGGAAGTGGCTATTTTGGCTCTAGCTTAGGCTTCTAGTTCCTAAAAAAATTCCCAGCTTAGGAAAAACAAAAAAAGAATAGTCCTCGATGATGAAAGCTTATAGAATTAGCGCTCAATTAAGCTGCTTGCGGAAACTCGTCGTGACATACTAATAGATAATGATGAGCAACCAAGAATATGTATTATAACATAGTATAAAAGTTAACAAGTGAAACTGGCATACTCTTGTTCACCGTTTCTAAAGCAACTAAAGCAACTTAAAACCATTTTTATACTTTTTAGTAACATGACATGACTCAGACTGTTCACACCTCTCACCCAATGCAAGACAGCCATTATCCCCATAAGAATTCCTTTGGACATGCAGTATCATTCAATCAAAGTGATTTCTATAACAACATTTAATCACGAAGAGAAGACTCTATTAGCCACGACCTATTACTTGGGTATGTTAGGAAGAAGGGCAAGGGTAGCAAGGAATTAGAAGCAAGTGGAAGCAATGCGGCAAATAAATGTAAATGGGAAACCACTCTGGGGATATGGATTGTAAGTTTGCAACAACCAACAACCTGCGCACATGCCAGGTGGAGGCAGGAATCTAGTGAGGGTTAGAAAGGTAGAAAGCAAGCCCCTTTAAGAGCCTACAGACACAGCTAGTGTGTCATTGCAGTATACTGTCTCGAACTCAATAAGATTTCTTCGATATAACAGTGTCCTGGTAGCAGATTCCTAACACTAAGCTAAAAAAACACGAAGGTTACAACACCAAAACAAGAGTCAATTAAAACAGACAAAACACATCATCACTGGCCAGATTAAATCTCCCCGAAATGCAATTTAGTCACAGAAATCCTAAAATGACAGGCATTCTCCTTCTTGAACACCGAACCCAATTTATCTTTAAAATTCTCCAACATATATATAACAGCATTCAAACAAAGACGCGAAAGCATCGACACCGTATCAAGTCAAATTGAATACTCAACCAGGCACATATGTCACACACAAAGCAAATCAGTGCATCAGGCAAGGCATATGATACGATTTCTAATCTAGTGTGGAAAGGAACAAAGTGGAAAATAGATTAGGGAAGTCAAAAACCCTAGAAAAAGGGAAACAGGACTTACTTGCGAAGAGCGGGAGCCATCTTGTTGGTGAGAGTGCCTGCGACGATCATACAGTCAGACTGGCGAGGGCTGGGCCTGAAAATGATGCCGAAGCGATCGAGATCGTAGCGGGCAGCGCCGGTGTGCATCATTTCGACGGCGCAGCAGGCGAGGCCGAAGGTCATGGGCCAGATGGAGCCGCGGCGGGCCCAGTTCATGAGATCGTCGACCTTGGAGATGACGAACTCCGCCGCCTTGGAGACGCCGACGGGAGAGGAAGCGGAGGGAGGCGGTGGCGGAGCATATGGTGTGGGTGTGGATGTGGATGCGCTGAGAACTGGGAGCGTTGTGTGGAGGGAAAGTGCCCGTTGATAGGAGTGTAGTTGCTGGAAGCGTGAGGAGGCTCGACTGAGAAGAGCCATAGTGATCCTTTGTATGTTGCTGTGACCGATTGAATCGCACCCAGGGTTCTTTCAGGACTCTCTCTGTTTACGCCCAACCCAAACCTTTTTCTATTTCTTTGGAAAATGGTAGAGACATCGTTGACGAAACTACCTACCAAGCTACGTGGCCCATTTCGGCTTCATTCCTTACTTTTTCCAAATTACTATTTTTTCATTTATTATTAAATATCCATTAAAAATAAAAATTATAATTAAACCTAATTTATTCTACTGTGACTCCTACTTGCTACCCTAACTGTAAACATTGTCAGTATTTTTTATCAGATCGCTTTACTGTAATTGTATTGTTTAACTTGAAAAATATGAATATAATCAAATGATTCTTTTTATGTGCTTTTACATATAATTTCGTTCTTAAATGATTATGTATTAATCCATGATTCTATGAACATAATCCATATAATATGAACTTTCCAGTTCAAAGTTCACCGTAAACTGCGTAATGGTACTTTGTATGAGAAATTTATATAAATATTTTTGTAAGAAAAACAAGTAGTCATCATTTAAAATTATGAAACTTAGGTTAGGAGGAATCAATAAGTAGCCACTTGCAAGTTTCATAACACAGATAGAGGAGAGTTTTAATAAGAATAATACCTATAATTTGGTTGGTTTTAGAGGTTTATGAGGTGGTGTTGGACGGAGCTAGGTTGGGAAATGAGTTTTGTGTTATAAAGGTTATTGACTAGATTGGGAAAGGATCAATCTTAGTTGAGTATTAGAGATGCTTCAAATGCGTGGAGGTTTGATTGCCTTAATAATATGGTTGTAAATTATATTCTTAAATAATTTTTTGCCAGTTTTGATAACGGAATAATGTGTCTAGTCTTTTTTTTTTTTTTTCTAAAATCAAAATGAGAGTTGTATTAGTTTTATCATCTCAATGTTTTCCACATCAGAAAAGTTAAAAAACACTGCAAAGAGAACATAAAAAGAGGAATGAGATTCTTTAAACATGATGCAAGGACTAAAACTCTCACAAAGAAAAAGGAAATTTTCACATTCTTTTCAAAATTCATACACTCGTATATTGAATAGAACAACTATGTAAGGACTAATAAAGCTCTCAAAAAGAAAAAAAAAAGAAAATTTTCACATAATTCATATATTCATATATTGAATCAAACCAATTTGAGTTACAAGCTTCACTTTATATTTTATTTATACTGCTTTAATGATGAGTTATTCACACAATAAAGGATATATAAGACACATTCATGTTTTTAAGAAAATATATAAGTGTTTGGATGTCACTCGTTTTTTATCATATTCTATTACTAATTAGTTCATATTCATGTTTTATATAATATTTAATGTATGATATATTATTATATTTGAAAATTCAAATTTTAATAATGTTGTCACCCATCTTACTGTTTTGATGTTTAAGTAAGTTAAAATTTCACTTTATACATTAATGAGTAATAAATAATGTATAAGAAAATAAAAGCCACAAACATTAAATTTTAGGTTGTGTTTTAGTACAAGTTGAAATATCACATTTTGTAAAAATTATAACTTAAATAGTGTATTTATGGTGTTTTTTATTTTAAATTTTTCATTAAATAATTTTAAAATCTTTCACTCACTATTACCTTCAAGTTTTGAGTTAGATAGGTTTTATGTTATTTTATGTGATTGGTTCATGATTTATTGATTTTTATTTTCTTAATGTGTCTTTCTTCACTTTATCTTATTATTGTTATAACATTTTATATTGAGAGTAGCATAATGTATTTTCATGTCGTTGGTTCATAATTTTTAGTAAATACTTATTTATTATTATTTTATTATTTTAATTGTTGATAAGAAAGTGTTTTGACGTTAAAGTTTCTTATAAATGATAGATAATTTAGTGAACCAAATAACTTAACTCATGGATTAAACTACTTTGAGTTGGGTTGGAGGTGGATTGATTCTTAATTTATCAATAATAATACTTTATTATGTTTTCATATTTTTGATAATAATTATTTATTGCTCTAAATTATGTAGGTTGAAAAATGTTTTTAGATTAGAATGTTAATATTTAATGGTTTTTTATGCTTACTTTATTTTTTTCCCTAGTTATATATGTTGGAACTTTCATTTTCATTTACTATTATTGTAATATCAGTTGTGGTCAGCATATAGTGAAATAGGTGAACACTTTGGTTGTACTATTATAAATAGACAACTCAAATTAATTTTCTACTACCAATAAGTGTATAAACTAAACGGTTAGAAATTCAAATGTGAGTTTAAGTCACACAATGAATACAAAAGTTGAAAAACATATACAAATTTACTATTTTTGAATTGGAGATAAAAGAAATGTGAATTTAACTCACCTCTCATTATTTTGTTTTTTTTTTCAATAAATCTTTTTTAAAAAAAGGTCAACACAAATTGTGAAAATAAAATATACTTATACAAGTTAACTTTACAAAATTGTTAAATCATAAAAAATAAAATAAAAAAAATTAATTAATTTTAACTCATTTTATTATGAGCCAAATTATATGATTAACTCATTGAGAATTAATAAGTAACTGAGACTCATAAATCATAATTTTGTAAGAAAATAATACTGAATTATAAAATTATACTCAATTCTTAAATAAATTGACTTACCACATGACAACATATTTATCATTACTACATGAAATATTTTTATATTATGATTATTTTTATATTATGACTAGTTTAACAACCATTTAACAATTCTTTATAACTTTTATTAAATTATTTATTAAAAAATTAGTAATTTGATTTATTTTAACATATCATATAAGGAAACGCGTTTTCAAAATTTTTTATATTTATCTCCATTTTGTCCTTAACGTATTGCCTTTACATGACTTTCTTATTTTTACATTTATTTGACACAAGGTATTTTTTATGTTTTAAATTCTAAGTAACACATTGCCAGTGATAGAAAATAAGTTTATTTTATATTTTTTTATTATTTAGAAAATTTTAAAATACTTCTAATTTGCAATCCTTTATTTCAACCATTATATTGTTTAAAATGTTTATTTAATGATTATACTTTGAAGTATTGTTTGTTGTTATTAGATGGTATTTTAAAAAAAAAATATTTTTATATCACACTCTGTATTTTAATCATGATACTATTGCATTGATTGTTCTTACAAGACGGATACAAATTATCATTTACAGTGAAAAGTACTGTCTCATAATCGAGATGAATTCGTTGAAACTTTAATTTACTTAGTTAAAAAAATATTTAAAAGTTTTTAAATGGATATATGTTATGTGTGGACGTGTTTTTTTTTTTTTTTTTGTACCAAATTCCACAAGTATCTACAATCATGGAATTTCATAAATCATTTTTAAAAATTAAATATTTATATTAATAAGATATTTTTAATGAACTAACTTTCTCATTCTGATTCATCAAAACATAAGGTGGTTAATGCAAATAAAAAAAAAACATAAGGTGGTTAATGAGAGGTTATTGGATAGAAAAATATCAATTGGATTTTTTCGCTTGTAAAATTATCTTTTAATTACGTTTTGGAGATGTAAACTTTATTTAAATTTATGTCATCGAAATTAAATAAACTTGTTTATATTCAAATCTTTGTCTTAGATCTTTTTTACCAATATATATATATATATATATATATATATATATATATATATATATATATATATATATATTAGAATGGTTAAAGTAGACACCCACATGTTTGCTGATGGGTAATGAATAAGCATTACTTGCCTTCATCCACACCCCTTATTGTCTGTACTTGCGTTTCATAAAGTGTTGGTAACATTATATTATTGCTTTAATCCCACCACATTACATTTGAACAACAAAAAAATAGTTTTTAAAATTATTTTAGACTCGTAAATTTAGTATTCAGAAACTAAAATATTTTTAATTTAAGGAATTGAAATGATTGTTTTTAATTTAATAGCCTAAATCATATTTATCCTAATTTTTATGAACCAAAGATATTATATATGTTGTCATTATCAATTATATTGTTGTCATTGATAAATTATACAAATGATATTATGAGTATATTAATGGATAACTTAATAATATATAGCTAAAAATAGTATTCACATATTAATAGATGGATTAATGATTTAGTAAATATTAATACATTGACTATAGATTCAAAATATGTTGGGAAAAATGTTAAATGAAAATATAATTATTCTTTTTATGAAAAAATAATTAAAATAACTTAACAATATATATATATATATATATATAGTTGTAGCTTTTGTTTTTGTTAGCAATGTTTTACAATTTTTCAAGTTAGATGATTTTTCTCGAGATTTTATAGATTAAAATGAATGCAGTTAATTCCAGCGTTTAATTCATCGTTATAAGTATGGAAATTTATATTTAAGATTATTAGAATTCATCATCTTGATTAAAAATATAAATAAATTTGAAAGATTTTTCTGCCTTTTGAATACTTTTGTGATAAAAAATTTGGAATTTAAACAAAAAAAGTTTCAATTAAAAAACTAGAATAATCGTGCAAAATGATAAATATTAACTAAAATGACTTGATTAAAAACATTATAAATAGTGCATATAAATTTAAAGTATGTAACAAATAAATGCAAAAGTGTAAACTGAAAAAAGTGATGATCAGAAGTGGTAAAATATTTTAAAAAGTAAGTGAATATATCTATATATATATATATATTAAAAGAAAATATTTTTATTTATAACTTATCTATATAAGTTTAAGTGACATGTCATCTGAACATTGAACATTTTTTTATATATATTTTAGTCTCTATATTTATATAATATATTTTAAATTAAAACTATAATATATCGATATTTTGACAAAGTATATTAACATATACTAATTATATTTAGGAGATTATTATTTTATCCATAAATATACTAATATTATTAGTATCACAGATGTGCGAGCACAAGATTAAACAAAAAGAATGAGGCTCTAAAGGCCCATTCCTCTTGAGTGAGCCCAGCCCAATGACATGTTTTTTATATTCCCTGTTCAGAGAGTTTCTTCCTCCTTGATATGATCCTGCACCTCTATACCCTTTTAATTCCAAAATTAACCTTTACAAGAAGTTCAAAATGTTATTTAGTAAAAATAAAAGAGGTTTAAAGCGTGATGATAATGGATGCCGAAGAATTTGTAAAACTTTAAGATTGTTTTTACTTGGTTTGCAAGGATGGAAACCGATTGTTAAAGACAAAATAAAATATAAAATAAATTTCACTTTAATTTTAATGGATATTTCAATTTCAAACGGAAGTATAGAAAAATTCAATTTTTAAATTGGATATCACTGTTAACTCACCTAAGGTACCATTAATAATCATCGTATTAATGTATATAATTTGAAAGAAAAACGGACATAAAAAAATAATGTAGAAAGAATGGTGCAGCACAGCAATAACGAATTTGGAGTAAAGGTGAACAATGAAGAAAAGATGTGGAGGTACAAGAATTTGATTTGGAAACGAAGAAAGGTGAAGGATAATTTTAAGAATAAATTAGTTTTTTCACATTATGGAAGTGTAAGATGATATCGTGGAGGTGGAGGAAGAAGCTCTTCCCTGGTCAACACCATGCTTCAAAGTCTACAAGAAGTTCTTCGACCCTTCTCTCTCACCATTTCTAATTTATTTCGCTTTTCAACCACACGTGCGGGGTACAGATATAAGTTGACTTCTACCATGGTTTTTGTTTCAGGGTAACAGTTTTTTGATAGTTTCTTCGGTTGGAAGTGATTAAACTCTTCATTTTTTTCTTTATCATCTCCCAGTTCAAACATTATCTACGAATCATATGAACCCTAAATCCTAAATGCATGAAAAAACGAAACTGAGATTTAAAAGAAAAGGAATTATACAAGAAATGCAATAAAGCTAGGAAAAATTGTAAGAATTATTATTAACACTTGGCGTCAGTGTTGTGTACGTGGTTTCGAGGAAGCAGTAGTAGATGCGGCAATGGCATCGGGATTGAGTTTCAATAAATGCTCATAACTCGCAATAAGTAAATGGATGGCGCATTGAAATCTGCAACCTGCATCAGCTTGCTCTGAGATCGGCACCATGCTCTTGGAATTCTCATACTTATTAATCACTTTTCTATCACTGTACAATACACTACCATATGGACCATTACCTCCTAGTATTTGATCAAAATTATCAATGATGTTTTACAAGATTTTAGATATTACTGCACACAAATTCCATGCAACACACAGTACTACACACTCGTTTCCTTCAATTAGTGGTTTCTTCCTTTGCTACTATTGTCTTTGCACTTGAACTGGAAATGCTTGAAGATATTGATAATGGCTTCTGCTTCCTCAGCCCAATAAATCACACATGCCATTCTGCCATGAACACAGTGCTGCTAGAGCTAGCCCACACACATTACATTCCTTTCTGTAATAGTACATTAATGTACTCTTACTCTCTCCATTTAATGTTATGCCATTTTTTAAAAATATTTTTAAATTAGTTTTTTTTTTTTTTTACAAAAAGAAAGAATGTGGAATGAGAGTGCATCAACAAATTAATGAATCAATATTGATAGGCTTAAATACATGTTTTTCCTTGTTACAAAATGAGTTAATTTTAGTTTTAATTCTGTAAATATTGTTTCTTTGTCCTTCTAATATTGAAAATAACTTGCTTTTTTTTTTTATTTTTTATTTTATCTTCAATTACATTTAATATTTTTTTTATGCATGGAAAGAAATGCCAATTGACTGTTTCAAGTAGCATCCACGGTACTGGTGCCATGAATGCAATAAGACTTAACATTTTTAACAAGTTAAAATATGTAAAATCAATGCTATTTATTTATATTAAAAAGAATAATAGGGATAGACTACAGTGATTTTAATTTTTGAAAAGATTAAAATTTTAAAAAATAAAACATTTTAATACAACTTCAACTAAAATTCTCTCAATTTATAAGGAGTTAAAACAATGATTACAAATTGGAAAATAAAGAGAGAAATTAAAAAACACCGAAATCAAAATTTATTTATTTTTACTGTAATTACAAATATATTCAAGTCACAAATTATATACTATAAATTTATATAATATGTTTTTTTTTATGAAATTCAAATATTAATTATATTCTTTAATATTGGCCTCATACACATAAACTTAATATGCATGAAGTAAAACAGTGAAGTAACATGTAATAATACTTATTTTATATTATTTTTATGGACTTTTACATAAAGAGATCAAATAGACGTTTTTTTTAAGAACAATGCTACTTTATTTCTTAACAATGGTACTTTACTTCTCGGCAAGATCCCCATAATAGCGAGAGTGTCATGAGCTAACGCAATACAATTTCATTCTAAAACAAATATTAAAAATTTTGATCGATGTAAAGATTATTGATTTCACTACAATTTTGAAATGTGATACTAAATTGAGAAATGTTGGTATTACAAGTATATGAATTAATTGAAAATTTAAATAATTATGATTTAGCGACCGTCACTAACACCGTCACTAACACAGTCTAACCCTCAAATACAGTACTCGGACAATTAGATAACTGAAAAAACATTTTAATTGTAGAACTAAAAGAGACAATATTTCAAATTTAAAAAATTAAAGGCATATTTAAGTCTTTAATAAAATTAAAGAAAAAAACATATTGAATGGAATTAAAGTGAGTAGGCAATCATTTCCAATGCCATCAAAGTTACTAACATTATTTAACTTTAATAACTATAAATAACATTACATAATTTTGAAAAACTAAAAGATAAAAGATATTCAATTGTTGGATAAAAAGAAATAGTATACGCAGTATTAAAAACAAAATATATTGATACCATTACAAATAACAGAGTTCTTATTCATGGGTTGACTAAATATTCTAACTCTCATAAATCTTTTATTTTTATGAACTTGACAACTTATTTTTCATATATAACTAATTTATAAACCTTTTTAATAGTACAAAAACAATAACATTTAAATTAGTCAATGATATTTTAATAAATAATTAAATATGTGATTGTTAACTGGATACAAATAATATTGATGACTCTTTTTATGCAAAAAAAATAAAATTTTCTGCTTTAATGAATTTCTTATTTAAAATTCGTTTTAATTAAAAATTTAATAATAAACATTAAAAAATACATCCAAAATTAAATTTTGAAAAGTTCAAAAATAAATTTAATTAGTATATTATCATTTTAGTAACAGTTTATAAATATTTCAATATATTTGATGTTGATTAAAAACATTTTATATTGATTAGAAAAATTGAAGAATTATAAATTATTCTTTATTATCACAATAACAAAAATAAATTTATTTAACATAAAATAAAAAATATTTAAATCACGAAAATAAAAAAGTGTATCTATAGTATGATGTACGTTGAATTTTTTTTTTAGCAATACAAACCTAAATGTGTTATAGATGTAAATTACGAAAAATACACTTTAAAATCTTTTAAAAAATATTTGACTTTTGTTTTGATATTTTTAAATATAATATTAAAAATTGTGTTAAAGAAACTTTTGGAAAATGTTTTATCTTCAAACTTAATATTTAAAAGTTGCTTCAAAATAGTTTATTTTGTTTAAATAATGAAAAAAAATACTTTTATAATATAATAAACAACATTTTGAAAATTTTAAAATTCTTACAAAAAAAGTTGAATGTATTTATCCTGAACATTAAAAACCTTATCATCTATAACATGATTATATCACCACTGAAGAGTGTCCAATATTTCACTTTACTTTTCATCACACCTATACAATTGATACACCACAAAACAATGACTCATTTTTTTATTCTGATCTATTCTTAAATTTGCATTTACGTGTTCTTCTAGCCCAGGTGTTACTTAACACGTTCCTTACACTTTTTTAAAGCATTTTTAAATGTCTTAGCACTGTTCTAAAGATTATCTATGTAATAAAGGTTTTTACTTGAACCAGGACTCAGACAGTGTAAAAATTTCTCAACTAAAAAGGATAATAAATTATGACAGCTTAGAAACTTCTGATTTATCTATGTAGATAAGTTAAATCCTTATGGGGAATGAGAGGGCAAATTGTTTGAGTTTTCCTTATAAAAATATACTATTTATCTTAAAATTAGTTTATATTATTTTTTTTAACCAATGTTATCGCTTTTATGAATACGGCCTTTTTAATTTATAAAAAAAGCATCTTACAGAAGAATGAGTTTAAAACCCCAATTAAGAATTCTTTTCCATCATTTGAGAATCTATATGAAAAGTTTTATATTTTCATTGAGTAAGTAATTTTGTTCCATAGTTTTTATTGATAGTTTTATTCATTCATGTATTGTTCACTTTTAAGTAATATTAAATAATATTTTTTTATTCAGTAGATACAATTTTATTATTTTCTTTTTCCTTTTATGTTATCCGTCTTGTTTTTACTCTTTTATAATATAATTTTGAATGTTAGTTTTCATAATTATGTCAATTTTACTGTAATTACCTCTGAAAATTTTGTCAATCATCATATCCGTTTTAAATTCCTCATTTTTTATTACACTAATTAATTTCAAATTGGATGATGATAACTTTCTTATTTTTGTACAACTCTCTAAAGTCTCAGTTTGATTCCTAAATTCTTGAAGTCCCAAAATAAATATACTAAAAATATGTTACATAAATCGAAATGTTAATGTAAAAGTCATTATCAACATCCATGGTCTCTTCCATTTATTTAACTTGTGTGATGACAAAACTGTTGTATTGTATTGTAGGATTTCTTGAATATCTTGTTATAACATATCCTGAGTTATTTTATAGTGTCAACAAGGTTTTCCAATACATGCATTCTTCAGGATAAGATAATTGAAAAGTAATACAGAGAATCTTAAGATATATATCTTGTTCAAACTCAATATCTTTGATGCAAATTTTATCACCTAAATTTAAGTGTCTTTCAAATGTAAATTGGAATTCAGATCCTGATAATAAAAAATCTACCACATGTTACACTATTTTTTTGACAAAAATCTAGTAACATGGACATCAAATCAACATAAGGTTGTCTCATGTAGTACAATTAAAATTAAATACCGAAGTATTACAGTTGTTTTGGCTGAAATAAAATGATCATGCAATTTTTTTATGAATTTTGTATATACATCTTACCTTCAATAATATACTCAAATAATTTAACTTGTTTTTCTTATCGTCAATCTAATTATGTATTTTAAAATTAAACACTTTGATCTTAACTTAAACGATCATTCATTATCCCATTCAACAAAAAAAACTTAATCTTATTCACATATGTAACACTCAATAAATTATTGACATGCTTATTAAACTTATTTCTAATTCATCTTTTCATTTATTTAGTCTTTTCATTTATTTAGATAAACTAATACCATTAATTTAATTATATAGACTCTATTAATAATTTTATTGAACTGGTGTGCTATACATTTTTTTTAACAATATTAAGTAAGTATTTTTTTCTTCGACAACCTAATTTCACTACAACTTCTGTGGTTACTTATATCCTGTCATAAACAATAGCTTTTTTTCCTGAAGGATCGAGGGTGTTTATGTCAGTGCAATTGCAATTAATATAATTCCATACATTACACAGGGGTATTCTTATGTACGATTAATTTTATGATTAAAATTAATTTATGCACTACATTAATAATAATAATAATAATAAAATTTAGTTAAAAGAATTGTTTCAGTATTTATAATAAGGAATGCCTGATGTTGTATGCTCTGTAGCTGTATGTCAGATAACTGACTTAATTAATAAATTTAGTAATATAGTCATAATGTATATCTTTGCAATTCTCCAAAAATGTTAGAGAACTGACCTTATATCAATAATTTTATATATATATATATATATATATATATATATATATATATATATATAAAATAAAA
>Ga0209489_107986_pt1 | contig 15050 bp, 6 predicted proteins | sample SiratrowhiteBW_FD_187527 | JGI IMG/M metagenome (GOLD analysis project Ga0209489, IMG submission 187527) | Root nodule microbial communities of legume samples collected from California, USA - Siratro white BW (SPAdes) (version 2) | ecosystem: Host-associated > Plants > Roots > Nodule | place: USA... | reverse complement strand
TAATAAATATAAAGTTAATATATATATATATATATATATATATATATATATATATATATAATTTGAAGAAGTTGTTATGTAAAGAATATTTGAAAAAGTTAATTTAAAAAACATTAAAAATACTTTTGTTATTAATTAAAAATGAATTTCACCAATATTTTTAGTATAATACAACTTAAAGGAATATTAAAAGTTGGATATAGTATCAAAATTTAACACAGATAATATAAATATAGAGACTTTCATCTTTATTTTTTTTAATCAATTTCATAATATACATGATCTTTATATTCATACCCATTCTATTTCATATTTTTCGCATTATGAACAAGAAACCTCTAAATTATTCATTTATCTCAACCATCTATATTTCATGTTTTCTTCTTCTTATACACAGTATATTCATCATTAGAAGCTCATTATCAATATTATATAGTCATCTTTTTTTTTTCACATCCTTTTACTTAGTTCAATATTTGATTAATCATTTCAAATACTACATAATTTGTGGTATTTTTTAACCACTTATTTCTCCTGTTATACCTTACTAGGTGGTCTATGTAAATAATTATAAACATATAACAAATTCTTACTCTCTTAATAACACTCCAATTAAGTTCATAATTTGATGAACTACAACTCAAATCCAACTATAAATAAATAACATTACTCTTAAAACTATCAATCTGAATATAGATCTTGTCCATCTCATTAATGTTTGTCATCAACTAATCCAAACAATCATAAATTTCACCTTTCACTTCATAATCACCTTCAAATTTACTGTTGTAGTGCAATTTAACATTAAACATACAATGACTTGTGCAATTCCATTCATTATTTTTCTTATATTATTGTCTTAATAGACAAAAATTTCAATTCATTTTGCTTCTATATGAATATAAGTTATACTCAAATTTTCATATTGGTTGTAAAGACTACGATTAATATATTTCACATTCACATTGGAGTATGTATCTTATATGTTATCTATGACTTGTAAATATTTTATTCTCAACGTTATTCATTCTATTTTAAATTATATTTTCAAAATACTTATTATTAAATTCATCATTTATTTAATGCTAACTTTGCCTCTTTCATATCTTAAAAAATTATTTGTACTATTTAATTTTCATTCATGAATTTGACACTCAAAATCTAACAATAAAACAACCTTAAATCTACTTAGAATAAAAAGAAAAATTTTCATTACAAAGAGTTTTTTTAATTCATTCTTACAATAAAAACATAAATTTTTCTTATTGTATGACATTTTAACACATTATAACAAGCACTCAATTATCAATTTTCATATAATAATTATTCTATAAATCAAATTTCAATAACATTTATTTTAATTGTATCATTATCAATATAACAACTAAACTATTAATTAAAATTAGATTATCCAAAACTAATATAAAGATTAATAAAAAATCTAAATCCATAATTTTTTTTCTATTCTTCTAACTTAGAAATAAGTAAGTTTACAAAATTTTAACACTCGTTATATAATAACCATGTGTTGGTGATTGAAGTCGTATCCGATCAAATAAATACGTATCCGGTCAAATAAATACAATTAAATGATTACTAGAGAGTGACTCTTAGGTCGTCTCCCAAGGACCTTGGATTAAACACACAAAGAATAAAAACCAACAACCAAATTAAATTTTCTCAACGGAAATTTAAATTACCCTCTCAATGAACCCTAATTCCGACCGAATTAATTAACTAAATGATAATTAACACAAGTTTTCTTTATGCTTTATGCAAACATTCACATACATCATTCATTTCATCCCAAAAACCTCCTGACTCAGTCCATTAAGCATTAACAGATACACCAAAATTCATACATATTAATTGAAAGATCATCAACCAATAAAAGCATTAAGCACATAAATCATAAATAGAATGATGAAGAGTTAAATGACGAACAGAGCAAAAATAACACAACAAGGGAACCCCAAAGCTTCATAGCAATCTGAATCAAAAGGATAACCTTATAGATTAGCCTTCCATTACATTCCAATAAAGCAAACGAAAATTAAATGCAAGACAGAATTAAAACAGGAATGAAATTAAATTAAAGTAGAAACGAAATTAAATTAAATAGAAACGAAATAAATTAAAAATAGAAACGAAATTAGATTGCAGAGGAAAGAAAATAAATACAAAATCAGTCTTTCCAAATAAAAAATGAACTAAATCCCAAATCTTTTCTGTTCGTTTTCCCATACGAACTAAATTCCAAAAAAGCTGAGAGTATCGCTTTTCTGTTCGTTTTTCCATCTATAACAGGTGGCTAGACCTAAATAAGTATTCAACACTAAACCTAATGGTCTCCCAAATTTATTCAATTATGGTTCAACAATAAAAAACTAAAAATAAAAATTGATAATGTGACAATTCCTCTTCAATTTCAGAATTAATTTCTAAGCTCAATAAAATTTCAAAGTTGTCCTAAAAATAATAATAAAATTAGCTCAAAAAATCTGAATTTCAGGTGGCCAAACCAGCACATCTATATATAAAATATTACTTTTCTTTTGCGTCCCATAAATCCGTTGTTCTATTTGACTTTTTCTTTTTTTAACTCTGATACATTTCTTATTATTGAGGTATATTATAAAAGTAAAATTATAAAAATGTCACTAAATAATTTTAATAATATTTATTTAATAAAAAGATGATATTCTTAAAATGTTACTAAATTTTTTTAATAATATTTTCTTTATAAAAAAATAACACTATAAAAATGTTACTAAAAATTTTTAGTAACATTTTTTTAATAAAAAATGAAACATTTTAAAATTATTACTAATTTTTTATAATATTTATTTTAATAAAAGTAGCATTATAAAAGTGTCATTAATTTAAACATTTTATAATATTTTAACAAATATTACTAAATTATTAAATCGTTTAATAAAGAAATGTGTATTACTATAGAGAAACTCTTTATGTTTTCTAAAAAATGTTTAAAAATTACTAGGCAAAAATTTGAATAAAAGTAAGAAAAGTTAAGAGATTTAATTAATATATATAAAAAACTAAAATTTCAATAGTGGTACTTGAGTTAAGAAACACAATTGTTTAGAAATGTACTGTTTAGAGACCAATTTTTAGCTATCAAATGAAATAGTTACTAATTGTAATCAAAATAGTCACCAAATTAGATTTTGGTTGCTAAATAACTACAAAATAAAAGTAATGATTGAATTTAGTGACCAATTAAGTCAAATAATTGGTATCTAACATTAGCTACCAAGGTTTTAGTGACCTATATAATTAGATTCTAAATTGGTATCTAATTAAGTTAGAGAATAATTTAGAATCTAATGTTATAGGTCACTCAAACCTTGGTAGCTAATGTTAGATACTAATTATTTGACTTAATTGGTCACTAAATTCAATTATTATTTATATTTTGTAGTTATTTAACAATCAAAATTTAATTTGAAACTATTTTGATCACAATTAACTACAATTTTATTTGATAGCTAAATATTAGTTTCTAAATAGTTTTTTTTCTTTTAATGAGCTGAAAGCACCAACTTCTTCACTAAAACCTGCATTATAAGTTTTAATACTAAATCACGTAAAATAAGCTAAACTAAGTTATAAACCACTTAAATAAATCTAAATAAAACCCTAAATTCATCCTCTAAGAGAAAATGACAAATTACCTTAATATTTTCTTATGTCAAAAACATATAAGTTTAAAACCCTTGATAGAATTCCTATCTAGACACGTAACTCTCTGATTAAAGTCTTATCTGCATATAACAAATAATATAATTAATTATTAGATATCAGATGCTGTTTCGGAATTCATTCGGTATGAGAAAATAAAATACGTATTTATCTCAATTCTCGAGATAAACAAAATGAAATCATCAATTAACAGTTTCATGCTACATTTGAAATTTTAATATACTATGTAATCAAATTTTATTGTAATTGTAAAGTTATAATGCTGTTATTGGAATCTTATGTACATTATAGCCGAATAAGTGTTAGATCATGCAGTTAAACAGGTAAAAGTGAAAAAGTGAAATTAAAAATGACATTATTTTTATTACTGTAATAAATATATTTATATGACTTGGCATAAACTCAGTTTATAGATAAATAGATCATATTTTTTTTTTTTATCCAAAATAGCACGTTCACATAACTAGGAGTGAGTCATAATTGTATTAAAAATGTAAAATAAGGATCACACCCAAAGGAAACGAGTGAGTATTGTGTAACATGAAGTTTTTATCAAATATAAATATTTCCTGAGAGATTTCGAAGGATATTTTACACTATAAGGTTTTATAAATATATTAGCAGACACTATTAATTTATAAATCTGATAACTTACATGTACTTAAACCTTTAATCATCGAAAGCGCACAAATATATAACTCTAAGGCCCGACACTAAAAAATGAATACCACTACAATAAAAAATATAGTTATACCTGTTTAAACAAAGTTAAAGAGGTTCTTAAATCACTACCAGAAAAGGGTTTTCAAAGGGTTAAATTCTATTTTAATTAGATAGGAAGCATTATGATAGTTTATTTGATCCTGACATTATGAAAGGGTTTTAGTTTATACAAGTCAGTTTATTTCCATCCTGATTTCATGTAATATATACTATATGAACAAAAATAAAAGCGAATAACAATCTACATGTATTACTTTGAAACTATATTTGTTGGATGAATTGTTGCAATCATAGAGTGTAAATGTGTTTGCTTGAAAAAATGTTAATTAATAAATGACTTGAAATAATTAAAATTTATTAATTTATTAAATTTCACTCACTTTTTTTAAATTTTCTGAATCAACATTTATTTCTTTATAATTGTTTTCAAATTACATTAAAAGAACAAAAGTTGAAACATCCGTTAGAGAACAAGGATTTACAAGAATAATTCAAAGGTATTGGATAAATATTAAAATTACAGCATGTAATGTGTAATATTTAATTCAATAATAAGTTTAATGTAAAATTATATAATATACCTCAACAAAAATTTCTTCTTTTACATCTTAGATGATTTTCAAGCCTAGAATTATTACTTCTTAAAAAAACGCATGCAATTGAGTAAAAACAGTTTAAAAATTCAACTTTCATGGCTTTCACTTGCTCTTTTAGCTTGGCTTTCATCTCCTCTTGCATTCTTTCTTTTATGTTTTCAAGTTTAACTTGAACATTTCTTCGAACTTCACCAGTTAATTCTATATTTTAGATTGAGATTTAGATCCTCATAAGTTTGAAGGTACAACCTTTTTCACATGTGCGCACATAGCCATATCTATATTTTTCAAAGATTTGGAAAAACATTTGATTTTTTATCTGGTTCTTCTGAATGAGAAGCAATTGCATCCTCAAGCTTTGACTGAAAATGAATGAAAATGATAAGAGAATGGTTATAAAAATATTAAAAAACAAAACTATTATAAAAAAAAAAGAGATAATGATTTAGATTATCATGTAATAATTTCTTTGGTTTCCTCATTCTTAGGCTTGTGTGTCATTAGGCTTGTGTGTCATTATGAACATTTCGAGATGACTCTCTATCATTAGTATTCTTCATTGCCTATCATGTAAAATAAAGAAAAAAAAAATCAGTTTAAGACAAACAAAACACTAATACAATTGGTTATGAAATTGGTCTAACCTCTTCATATGGTATCTCAGCAAAAGTTTTAGTTCATGTTCGATGTATAATAGTAAATTTTTCTCTACTTATTTTGATCTTCTCACTATGAACCTTTATAATAAAAACATGAAAAGAGTAAAGATGAAAATCAATCAAGGTATAAGTACAAATAATAATATAATAAAATCTAGATAAAAGTGATCTTAGCTATGTCAGATATTCAAAATTTAACAAGAATTTTCCACTACTCAAGAGGAACAGTCAAGAGTCGATTTTTTAAGTTGTAATCATATGACATATTTGGAAAAAAATGTAAAATTGTTTTACTTTCAATCGACATCAAGATTTATGATTTTTTCCAACTTGAGCATATGCTTCCTAAAACTCACTTTTTGACACATTTTTCAATAACAAATTTTAACTGCATCTCATCATCAATTAATAAATATTAGAATTTAAATATTATATATAATTGAAGATAAAGGTTAATGAAGTGAACTACCAAAATTGTTTTTCATATGTTATCCCAATGTTCTTTCAGTCCTTTCCAAGTAGAGAAGGTTAAAGAAACTAGGTGTGCATTCCTAGCTAATGTATCCAAATAATTGCTTAATGGAACTCAATAAGTACCAATAGGTTGACCAAGAGCATTAAGTTTAATTGGTAAACATTCTTCATACTTCAAGCCACAATTTGGTAGGGTCTCTCTTTCTTTTACTAGTAGAACCTATTAATTAAGTATAAAATTACGAAGAAATTAGTACATTGTTTACAAAACATATACAATAACATATTACATATATAAATAACTATCATTGTCTACAAAACATATACAATAACATATTACATATATAAATAATTAACCAATGTGGTGGAGTGGAGCTTGAATAGGTCTTGATGCAACTTCTTCCAACTCATCAAGGATTTTAGCCATAGATCCACTTGAAAATGATACTTTATAATTCTTGACCAGCAAAGGTTATTTTTCTTTCTTACCACTAGCCATAAAATATCAAATATCAAAATAACAATACAACAAATTACAAATTTAAAGGTAAGGCTAATCATGGCAGCAGCATTCTCTACAAATTACAATTCTTAAAAAATTAACCTCCACCTTGACAATAAATTTTAGAGAGCATGGATAAATCTAATGGTGACATAGTTTTTAATTCAATAAATATTAGAAAAGTATAAGAAAGAAAAGAAAACAAAGAAACAGTCAAAGCAAGAGAGGATAAGAAAAAGAGGAATCACACCAGCATCAATGTACAACACACTTTTAAATTTAGACAAATTTTACCCACACACAAAATAAATAAACAAGTCTTAAATTAAGGAAATAAATAAAATAAAGCTAAGTTGCATTGGAAGAAACTACAGAAGAAAAATTACCCATACGAAGGATCTAAATGATGAAGAGTTCTATGTAGACCTTACCACCAACTAGCTTCCCTCATTTGCCACTGACATAAAGAAAAACATTTATAACTTCACCATCATTTTTTGCAATTTTAATCAATTAACTCAAAGTAATTCTAGAAGTAAAAAATTGGATTAAGATTACCAATGTATTATGTAACAACAACAAAATGATGATTTGGATGGTATGCTCAATATGACAAACTGTTGAAGCACATTGTCTTTAGAAGCCTCCAAATGGCCATCATGATCCTTGTTGGCATAACAGTTAATAGTGAAAGAAATGAACTGAGGCAGACAAAAAAACCAACATTTATAAGGTGCAATTTGTAAACAAATGTAGAATGCCTTAACGGAAATATACAACTATAGGTTGTCTACTATAAATTAGGTGGAAGGTTTAGTTTTACTTTTCTTTCCCAAAAAACATGTGAACTTATACTGGTTATTTTTAATGTAAACACAAGCATCAATCACATGGTGATGGTTTCATGGCATAAGAGATGTAATGAGCATGATATGTTCAAAGACAGTTTAATTAAGTTGGGTTTTTTCTTTTCAATGATTGACATAAGAATCTGAATTTGGAACCACAACAGCTCTGTTAAAGCATGTAGATCAAACTTGATTTGCAAAACTTGTTATCTCAACAAGAACTAGGCAAATAAGAAGGGATTATATTGCCAATTATGGGTAGGAAGGGATTATATTTCTACATGTCAGTTTGAGATGATAATTGGGAATCACATCTTCTAAAACATTGAAAGAGGTCAAGATTGTACACGACAGATAAAAATTTTCCCATCCGTAACTTGTAGCTCGGAGTCTCTTCTCAGATATGCAATTCACAATTCAACTCTTATCTTGATAGAGTTTTCTTTCTTCACAACAAGCTTTAATAACACTAATAGGCATAAATAATAAGCAAAACTCATTCACTATACAGATTAAGAAAAACCTGAGTACAGAAAAAAGTAAACCATGAAAGATATGATTCAAATTATAGATTATGAAAGAACCTGAAATCTCAATATCATAGCCAAAAATCTCAAAAAAAAAAAAAAAAAAATCCAAACAGTCTTGAATGCAGTGCATTGTTAAATTTGAAATTTTAATCCTTACAATATTATTTCATTTATTTATGTTATAGAATCATGCATGAATATTAAATATGTCTTCAAATCTTAAGTGCAAAAAGAGGAGAAATATAATCAAATAAAAAAATTTAAAAAAAAATCTCAAGAAAAGAAACATAATTCAAATCAGAATTGAACCACTAAAGACAAGCTGGTGGCCAAATCATTCATTCGAGAGATGAAATTGTTGATATATGGTGGCAAACTCGTTCAATTATTCGAAGGCAACAACATTACGTACAAAATCGTTCGACATTTTACAACAAAATCATTCTTTGTTTGACATTTTGCGGCAAAATCGTTCAATTATTCTTTGTTTTATGGAGGATAGAAGAGTAAAAATAAAGAGAGTGAAAATGCAAAGTGAAGATTGTTCTTCGTTTGATAATATAAAATTTATATACATATATATTAAAGTGTCAATAATAAAAAGAAGTTAACCATATACTTTAAAAATCTATTACTCCTTAATAATATTTAAAAAATTATACTATATGTCAACTTAATTGTATTAATAATAATATTTATTTAAAAAATTATATATTTTTTATTTACAGTAACGTTTATTATAAAAATGTTGTTATTAGAATATCTAAAGTTTATCTATGGTAACATTTGTTGTTAAATATGTAACTACATTATTTATAGAATATCTAAATAAACGTAGCAAATAAAATATTACTAAATGTATTAAATGATGTAATGTCTGACATATTAGCTTCTTAAATTAAGTATTTTGACCAAAGGTTGTTACAAAGTTGGGTTATTACTACACTACATACATGCACATAAGCCTACAAATACTACCACTCAATCCTCAAGTTTTATGTCTTTGATAAAAAAAAATCACTAACAAAGTTGTTGTGAACAGATGAAGAAAATGGAATACCAAAGAGATATTAGTTTATTGTGAACAGATCTAGAAAATGGAAAAATAATCATGACCTTAAGTTGTTAAGAAATGAAATTTCAAATGTTATAAATACTAGGATAAATAATGAGTAACATTTATCAGAGGTAGAGGAGTTCTGTTTCCCTATCAAATTCTCACACGCAAAAATATTGTGTGCAAAACATTTCATTGCCCGTTTAGATTATTGAAAAAAAAAAAAAGATATAGATCAGAGTTCTTAGGCAAAAGGAAATTGCTATCAAGATGAGTTGCTACCACTCATCACTTTAGACTTTTAGTTTGTTATGACATCTAAATAAAGAGTGACGCTGGTAGTAATCTACACGAGTGGCTTTTCCATTTGAGTGTAGGAATGTATGTAGCATATGAATGTAAAGCAACCAAGGCCTTTGAAAATCCTTTTTAAAGTTTCATAATTCATTTTATATAATTCTACATGTTCAAAGTAAGTTCTTCTATATCTAGCTATATGATTGGAATTTGACATGATTTCTCTATATCATCTTCTGGCTCTGTACTTGCTGGCATATCAACTATAGGTGTAATGTCAAATTCCAACCATAAACCTAGACACAGAAGATTTCACTTTCAACTTGCCAAACAATATGAAATGAAACACGGAACTTCAAGAAGGAGAAATGTCAAAGGCTTTGGTTGCTTTACATTCAAATGTTGCACGCATTACCTAAGTAGTAAAGCCACTCATATAGATTACCATCGGCGACAGACTCTTATTCAGATGTCATAAAAAAAATTTTGAAGTTATGGTTGACTACAACTCGCCTTCATAGCAATTCCCTTTTGCCTAAGAACTTTGATTGATGTCTTTGTTTTTCAATATTCTAAACAAGCAATGAAAATGTTTTGCACGATAAGTTTATGTGCGAGGGTTGACAGAGAAACGAGAGCTCCTCGACCTCTTTTAGCTAGACTGCACTCCTAGCTAGTAAGACGCTTAAGAAAAAGGACAATGCCAAAAAAAGTTCAAACCAACAAAATAATGTAAACAATGTAAAAAACAACCATAAGACCGGTGAAGCTTCAAGGCCGATAAATATTGTTCCTTATTCATTTTGTATTCGTGTTGTAGTATTTATAAGACTTGGAATTTCATTTCTTAAATGCATAAATATGTCATGTACTTACTTCCTTCTTCCTATGTGTGTGATTTATATCCTGACAACTTCCCATCCACAAAGACAACATGATCTTTCCTTCAACAAGATGTCTCCATTTTGACACTCTAGCTAGTTCCATAAGGGTGCCAATGAAGATTCACACTTTGGAATATCATTCACCCATCCAAAAATGAAAACAATTTTCTATAAGTAGATATCATATATGATTTACTTTGATTCATAATAACTAAAGTTGGACAAGTAATAAAGTGAAGCATTGGCTCATAAGAATAAAATGTTATTAAATATATCAAATGGTGTAATGTCTGACAGAATAGTCTTCCTAAATTATGTGTTTTTGACCAAGGTTGATACAAAGTTGAGCTATTACTACATTACAGACATAAAAAATACTACCACTGGATCCTCAAGTCTTGTGTCTTACATTGATAAAAAATTATTAACAATGTGTTGACTAACATCGTAATGGTTATCACTTTCTCTACAAGGTTAATGACATTTCTTTTGTGTTCACCATCAGTGGCTATACTACTGACAAGGTTGTCAACAGATTTAAAAAATCAAAAACCTAAGAGATATTAGTTTCTCATAAACAGATCTAGAAGATGGTATAATAACCATGACATATTTATGCTATTAAGAAATGAAATTTCAAATGTTACAAATACTACAACAAGAATATAGGATGAATAAGGAACAACATTTATCAGAGGTAGAGGAGTTCTGTCTCCCTATCAAATTCTCACACACAAAAATATTGTGTGCAAAACATTTCATTGCCCGTTTAGATTATTGAAAAAAGAAAAGACATCTATTAGAGTTCTTAGGCAAAAGGAAATTGCTACCAAGATGAGTTGCTGCCAATCATCACTTTAGACTTTTAGTTTGTTATGACATCTAAATAAAGAGTGACGTTGGCAGTAATCTACATGAGTGGCTTTTCCATTTGAGTGTAGGAATGCATGCAGCATCTGAATGTAAAGCAACCAAGGCCTTTGAAAATCCTTTTTGAAGTTTTATAATTCATTTTATATAGTTCTACATGTTCAAAGTAAGTTCTTCTATATCTAGCTTTATGATTAGAATTTGACATGATTTCTCTATATCATCTTCTGGCTCTGTATCATAATTTGGCATATCAACTATAGATGTAATGTCAAATTCCAACCATAAACTTAAACATAGAAGATTTCACTTTCAACTTGCCGAACTATATGAAATGAAACACGAAACTTCAAGAAGGAGAAATGTCAAAGGCTTTTGTTGCTTTACATCCAAATGTTGCATGCATTCCTATACTCAAGTAGTAAAGCCACTCATATAGACTCCTTATTCAAATGTCATAACAAACAGAAAGAAGTTTGAAGTCATGGTTGACTACAACTTGCCTTCGTAGCAATTCCCTATTGCCTAAGAACTTTGATTGATGTCTTTCTTTTCCAATATTCTAAACAAGCAATGAAAAGGCTTTGCACGATAAGTTTACGTGCGAGGATTGGTAGAGAAACGAGAGTTCCTCGACTGTTGTTAACTAAATTGCACTCCTAGCTAGTAGCATCATAATGGTTATCACTTTCTCTACAAGGTTAATGACATTTCTTTTGTGTTCACCATCAGTGGCTATACTACTGACAAGGTTGTCAACAGATTTAAAAAATCGAAAACCTAAGAGATATTAGTTTCTCATAAACAGATCTAGAAGATGGTATAATAACCATGACATATTTATGCTATTAAGAAATGAAATTTCAAATGTTACAAATACTACAACAAGAATATAGGATGAATAAGGAACAACATTTATCAGAGGTAGAGGAGTTCTGTCTCCCTATCAAATTCTCACACACAAAAATATTGTGTGCAAAACATTTCATTGCCCGTTTAGATTATTGAAAAAAAAAAAGACATCTATCAGAGTTCTTAGGCAAAAGGAAATTGCTACCAAGATGAGTTGCTGCCAATCATCACTTTAGACTTTTAGTTTGTTATGACATCTAAATAAAGAATGACGCTGACAGTAATCTACACGAGTGGCTTTTCCATTTGAGTGTAGGAATGCATGCAGCATCTGAATGTAAAGCAACCAAGGCCTTTGAAATTTATCCTTTTTGAAGTTTCATAGTTCATTTTATATAGTTTTACAAGTTCAAAGTAATTTCTTCTATATCTAGGTTTATGGTTGGAATTTGACATGAATTCTCTATATCATCTTCTGGCTCTCTACTAGCTGGCATATCAACCATAGGTGTAGTGTCAAATTCCAACCATAAACCTAGACATAGAAGATCTCATGTTCAACTTGTCGTACTGTATGACATGAAACACGAAACTTCAAGAAGGAGAAATGTCAAATGCTTTTGTTGCTTTACATCCAAATGTTGCACGCATTCCTATACTCAAGTAGTAAGGCCACTCATATAGATTACCATCGGTGACAGACTCCTTATTCAAATGTCATAACAAACAAAAAGAAGTTTGAAGTCATGGTTGACTACAACTCGCCTTCGTAGCAATTCCCTTTTGCCTAAAAACTTTGATTGATGTCTTTGTTTTTCAATATTCTAAACAAGTAATGAAAATGCTTTGCATGATAAGTTTACGTGAGAGGATTGGTAGAGAAACGAGAGCTCCTTGACCTCTGTTAGCTAAACTGCACTCCTAGCTAGTAGCATCGTAATGGTTGTCACTTTCTCTACAAGGTTAGTGACATTTATTTTGTGTTCACTATCAGTGGCTATACTACTGACAAGGTTGTGAACAGATGTAAAAAACCGAACACTTAAGAGATATTAGTTTGTCGTAAACAGATCTAGAAGATGGTAGAATAACCATGACATATTTATGCTATTAAGAAATGAAATTTCAAATGTTACAAATACTACAACAAAAATATAGGATGATTAAGGAACAACATTTATCAGTGGTAGAGGAGTTTTGTTTCCCTATCAAATTCTCACACACAAAAATATTGTGTGCAAAACATTTCATTGCCCCTTTAGATTATTGAAAAAAGAAGACATCTATCAAAGTTCTTAGGCAAAAGGAAATTGCTACCAAGATGAGTTGCTGCCAATCATGACTTTAGACTTTTAGTTTGTTATGACATCGAAATAAAGAGTGACGTTGGCAGTAATCTACACGAGTGGCTTTTCCATTTGAGTGTAGGAATGCATGCAGCATCTAAATGTAAAGCAACCAAGGCCTTTGAAATTTATCCTTTTTGAAGTTTCATAGTTCATTTTATATAGTTCTACAAGTTCAAAGTAATTTCTTCTATATCTATTTTTATGGTTGGAATTTGACATGATTTCTCGACATTGTCTTCTGGCTCTGTACTAGCTGGCATATCAACTATAGGTGTAATGTCAAATTCCAACCATAAACCTAGACATAGAAGATCTCACTTTCAATTTGCCGAACTATATGAAATGAAACACGGAACTTCAAGAAGGAGAAATGTCAAAGGCTTTGGTTGTTTTACATCCAAATGTTGCACGCATTCCTATATCCAAAGCAGTAAAGTCACTCATATAGATTACCATCGGGGACAAACTCCTTATTCAGATGTCATAAAAAAAAAGTTTGAAGTCATGGTTTACTACAACTCGCCTTCGTAGCAATTGTCTTTTGCCTAAGAACTTTGATTTATGTATTTGTTTTTCAATATTCTAAATAAGCATTGAAAATGCTTTGCACGATAAGTTTACGTGCGAGGATTGGTAGAGAAACGAGAGCTCCTAGATCTTTGTTAGTTAAACTGCACTCCTAGCTAGTAACATCCTTAAGAAATAGCTTCAAGTGTTGTTGGATCCATCTCGAGCAAAGTAGAAGTAGAAATAGTTGTTGGTTTAGTTGTGGGGTACCACTAGGAACCTTGGTGAGGGAAATTTTTACTCAGCCCCACGATGGGTGTATAATGTTCTTACCGAGATCCAAATTGGAACCTTTCCGAGGTGAGTTGGTGTCGACTTGATCCGAGTTTGAGTATTATATGATCCGAGCTTGGTTATCCGAGAATGAGGGAGGTCCTCGTGCCGAAAATACTCCGATGCTCAAGTAAATAATTGGTTAAAAGATTGTATGTGTATAAGAAAATAAGTGTATTATGATAGTAATGAATGAAAAGTTAGAATGAAAAAGTGATAGATCAGTTTCTTAACCCATGACTAGGATAACAAGCTCGACAATTTACCGAATGTTGCAGATGGGGGTCGAGATATGCAAGTATTGTTACTGTGCCTCTCAAAGTCCCACATCGGTGGGTAGAAAAAGGGCACCGCCCTTTGTTTCATATAATAAAGGCCTTGGGCCTTGGTAAAATTGAATCCATGGTTAGTAAACAATTAACCATTTAGTGAGAGAAAAATATATAAAGTGAGAGAAAATTTCAGAGAGTGTTTTGGTTATACACTGGGAATTCTTGGGGGTCATTTCTATAGTGCTCTGTAATACTACAATTGTAGTAGGAGAGTGTCTCACTAGGAGATATATTATTGTAATTCCTTTTACAATAGTGGATATTTCTCGGAGTTCGGCCCGTGGTTTTTTCCCTCAACACCAAAGGGGGTTTTCCACGTTAAATTCGGTGTGCATTTTTCTTGGTTTTATTTACTTGCTTTATTTTTCTCCACTTAAATATTGGGCATGCTTCTGCTGTCATCCGTAAAAGTATTTAAATACACTTGGGATGCACTCAACTCAGAGACATCACTCCGAACAAGTGGTATCAGAGCCACTTGGTTTTGGATACTGAATCCTTAGTATGCTCTGTG
>Ga0209489_107985_pt1 | contig 15052 bp, 9 predicted proteins | sample SiratrowhiteBW_FD_187527 | JGI IMG/M metagenome (GOLD analysis project Ga0209489, IMG submission 187527) | Root nodule microbial communities of legume samples collected from California, USA - Siratro white BW (SPAdes) (version 2) | ecosystem: Host-associated > Plants > Roots > Nodule | place: USA... | reverse complement strand
TATATATATATATATATATATATATATATATATATATATATATATATATATATATATAACTAAGTGTATAATAAATTGATTAAGACTAAGAGAATTAACTAAAAACTCTAACTAAAAAAAGATATGAATTATTATCAAGCGTTAGAAAACAATTACTTCTCCAGCAAATAGCTTTCAAAAAGACCAATAATAACACAAAATTGTTACATAGAACATAAGAACAAAATTGTATTAAATAGAAACCTTAGAATTCATTATGAAATCATAAGAGAATCGATCCAAGGGAGTTTAACCTTCATGAGGATGATGAAAACATAAGAATCAGAAAAGGAAATAAAACTAGGGTTTATGTTATGTTGCGATGCGGTGCCCTCTTTATGCCTTTTCCAATCTCTATGTATAATCTCCTATTTATTCTCAAATATTATTATTCTTACAATTATAAATGTTTCCTTATTTGTCACAAAATATCTTCGTGAAATTTAGATACAAATTTTTGTTTGAGATATCATTTTTGTAATTATCAATTGTTTCCATCTTTATCAGGTATTAATTTGTATATATCTTCTTTCCATATCTATAGCAAGAGTATTGCAAAAGATTTGAAGAAGATTTACTCTAAATCAAGTAAGAATTACATAGGATCATCTTTTCATATGATTAATGTATTGTTGCAATTATTTCTTAAAACATATATGGCAAACAAACTCAAAAAAATATATGTTTAAAAAACTAATCACCAGAAGAAAAATAATTAAAATATTCTCATCCTAAAGTATCTAACCATATCTTCAAAATGAAATAAACTTTTTTTGTTTGTTGAAAGCCAATACACTATAGACCTCAAGACTTAGAGCCAAAAACAATAACCTCCTAAGAAAAAATTAGTTGAAGAGGAAAATACAATTGTTGTGACCATTTCTCAAGCAAACACTGTGAACAAATAGGTGGTGGACTTTGGGAATACCAAACAAATAGGTACAAACAAAAATGTGTTTACTTCCTAGACTGGTATCAGGGATGGAAAATAACTAGTATATCTCGATGATTTTAGGACAACATCGGTTTTAAGAAAATGAAATTTTTTTTGTAAAGTTCACATATAAAAAGATTTTGGATTTAAATAACATGTTACATGTGTCCTTAATTAAAGTTAATTTAAATCTTTATCGTATTATTGAGAAAGGTACTGAGAATGTTGTTGTGACATAAAATAATCTATTTGTGGGAATGGTTATTGTGATCAATATATTTTTGCACTCAATTTTTTTAAAGTTGTTAATGAATTTGCATATAGATATTTGTTGCAATGATTAAGATTAATTCACATGCATGACTAAAGTAGAAAATGTGATATAAATGTAGAATCTAAATTAACTGGAACACATGTTGTTTTGTAAAATTTCAAACTAAACTCCTTGGTTTAGTTCATATTGATCATGTTGGTTTGTAATAAACCATGTTCAGAAGCGGTAAAAAATATTGTGTAACTTTTATAGATGATTAATGTAGATACACTAAAACATACTTAATCAAACATAATGATGAAATGTTTGATATGGTTTTAACTTACAAAACAAAAGTAGAAAATCATTTTAAAATGATTAAATTGGATATGTGTGGTGAATATGTTATGTTTAATGATTATTGTGTAAATGAATATATTATTCATGAAGTAACCCTTCCATAATCACCTAAATCTAATGGAGTATTTAAGGGGAAAAATAAGACTTTGAAAGAAATGATGAATATTATGCTTGTTATTTTTTGTACTATTAAATAATATTTGGGGAGAAGGTTTTTTTACATGTTTTTGAAAACAGGATATCATACACTAAAACTGATAACACCTTATGAGTTAGAGAAAAGCTACCAACCTATTTTTAAACAGCTAAGAGTGTGGGAATGTTAAACTAAAGTAATGTTGCATAATCCTTAGAAAAGAAAATATAGTCTAGAACTTTTGATTCCATGTTCTTAGGCTATGCATAACATGATGTTTCATATAGGTTTATTGTTCTTAAAAGTTATGCAATTGATCATAATGCTATAGTAGAGACTAAAAATATTGAGTTATTTGATGATATATTCCCTTCAAATGTTAATGATATATTTGAACAACATATAGAAATGGTTAGTGAAGTCATGTGCAAGGATTTGAAGTAAAGTAAAAGACAAAGGAAATAAACTTATTTTGGATATGACTTTTACACATACCTAGTTGAAAATGGTCCAATAAGTTTTTAAAAGGTCATTAATGTTTCTCATGCAAAAAAAAAAAATATTTAGATAAGGCTATTAAGAATTAAATTGATTATATTAAAAAATAAATAATAGTTGAACTTAAGTAAATTTTCCTAAAAGAGAAAGACTTATTATTTGTAAGTGGATATTTAAGAAAGAGTATCATTTTATGGACCCATAGAAAAATATAAAGCTAAATTAGTAGCAAAAGATTTTAATCAAAAATCCAACATAAACTATTTTGATATAGTTGTCCTAGTTACTAAGTTTTCTTTTATTCAAGTTCTGATAGCTTTAATAGTCATTTATAAGTTAATTATTCACTAAATGAATATAAAGACAACTTTTTAAATTGTGAACTAGTGAAAAAGATTCATATGCCTCGGCTTGAAGAGTTTGTAGTTCCTAATTAAGAATACAACATATGCAAATTTTTTAAATCTTTATATAAATTGAAACAAACATCAAGACAATGCATAAAAAATTTGATAATGTTTTAGTTTGTAATAGTGATGTTGATAAATATATGTACACTAATTCTAGTAAAAAGATATTATTATATACTTATATATTGATAATAAGTTAAATTTTAGTAGATATAATGATATAGTTTCAAGAATAAAAATAATTTCTGGGATTTATGTTTGAAATGAAATACATCGATAAAACAAAAATAATTTTGAGAGTTACAATAATAAAAAAAAATAGTATATTCTTATTCTAAGAAAATATAGACAAAATTTTTAAGAAGTTTAATTATTAAGACTTTAAGTAAGTGAAGATTATTATAATGTTAATTCTAAATTGAAGAAAAATATAGATTTTTTTTCAAATGATTATATACCTAAATCATTGAGAGTTTATTATATTTAATGAATTTTTTTAAACCAAATATTGAGTATGTAATAAGTAGATGGTGTCTCCTTTAGACTTTTTTTTTTTAAACATCTTCTCTTTCTTTTTTTTATACTCTACAATTCTTATTATAACACATGATATTTAGATTTTTTTTCTCCTAGCTTTTATTTATACTATAGAATTCTTGTTATAACACATGATATTTAGATTTATTTTCTCCTAGGTTTTATTTATACTATAGAATTCTTGTTATATAACACATGCTATTTAAATTTAAGACCGAAAGAAGTATATTATTTTGAAAAATATTTAGTGTTGAGCAGGCACTATATTAACCTAACCCGAACCGAACCTATTTGCTCCTTAATTCTCCAATAAAGAAAAAAACAAAATAAAAAACTTTTACCCTTTCCCACGTTATTTTCTTTTTATAATTTTTGTTCCCATCATTCTCTGTTCTGCAGTTGCATGAATTTTCAAAGCTTCAGGGTTTATGGCCTCTCTCTCTCACTTGAAACCCTTTTTCGCCCTCTTTTCATATAAACTCTTCACTCACAGACACACTTGTGTTCTTCCAACTCAAATAAGGCCCTGAAACTCTTATTTACCTTTTTTGCCACTGTCACAACACAAAGGCTCAAAGCTGGGGAGGCTTGTGGGTGTGATTGCCACCATGGGGGTCTCTTCTCAGACCACCCCTTTGTATTGCCCCTCTTGTTCCCGCCACTTCCGTACTGCTCTCTCTTCTCTGTCCCTCTTGGCTCCCTCTCAATCACCACACCCCAGGTTGTTTTTCCTTTAAAGTTTTCATCTTTTCTCCATTGGGTGTCGCTTTTGTCTTTGTGGTGTGTGTGCAGTGTGTTTTTCTTGTTTTGGTTGCTTTGTTAGATGGCTTGAAGAATTTGTTTTGCTGTTGTGGAATACTATTCGGCTGAACTGTCTTCTGTTTGATGGTTTTGGTTTTTCTTTGCGTTTGAACTTTTGATATAGGGAATAGTGGGTTTCAGGGGATTAAGTTTGAAGTGTTTTAGTATGGTTTTGTTTATCGTTGCTGGTGTTTTGTGGAGTGGCTGGTTTCTGCTGGTGTTTCTGAAGTGATAAGAGGGGTGAGGGGAGGTATTGATTAAAGGTGCATGAGCAGTTTGATTTGATTGTGAAAGGGTTTTGTGGAGTGTATTTGAGTGGCTGTGTGTTCAGAAGATGGCCTCTGAAGCATTTTGGTAAGGTTGTACATTGTGACTTTGTTATTGTGAATGTTCAGTTTATGGATGGTTCTGGTATTGCCAGTGCTTGAACATGGTTTTCACTTGAAAGGGTATAAAGATTTGAACAAAAGTAGAAGTAAAACTGAAAGCTCGTAGGGTTATGCAGATTGTTGCACTGAACACCAGAAAAGGGGCGTCACCGTGTAAATTTCACTTGAGGTTGCTTGTGTCTTGATAGTAATTTTCAAATCTTTTTGTTGCTAAGCTTTCGACCCTAGTGACTAAAAAGTTTAATTAACATAAAAAAATCATCTTTGAATGGCAAGTTATGAAGGGTAGGTAAATGATATTAAGGCTCTATGGTCTTCGAATTGTTTTCCCTTCTGCACTCTTTTTTATTTGGAATTCTATATCTTTCATTACTGATCAAACAAAGAGTAAGCTAAAATTGTTTGTGTTAATTGTCGATTTCCTTAGTTTGATACCGGTGATCAACTCCATAATGTTTTCACAATCTCACATAAAAGCTGGAAACTGCTTATGATCCTTGGACTAACTATATGTAAATGTGGAGTACGTTGGCACATATTATATGCTGGATAATGGGTATTTTTTTTAATATTATTTTTGACATTTCAAAACTCATAATATGTATTGATTTAGCTCACACCTATGGGAGATTTTTTTTCTTGATTGTTCTTGTACTATTTCTTCTTCTTGCTAAACTGAAAAGCTAAATATACCTTTATATTCCATTTATTGGTACCTTTTTCTTTTTTTTAACTTTTTTGCATGATATGACCTGCAGAAGAAAAGTACAATCAATCTTGATTGCCAACAATATCCTTCGACATAGTGCATTGTCTTTCAGAAAAGGTTATTCCTGCCTAAAGAGACCACCTTTTGGGTTGAATAAATTTAAGGACGTGAAGTATGGCCATAAATCTCCTGTACATATTTCAGTTAAGAAATTTTCAGACATGTCATATGGCATGTTGGAGGAAAGGAGATATGAAGAAGAGTCGGGTCCTCTACATCCCTCTAATAGTCAAGTTAAGATTATGGGGTTGGCTCAATTTCGCACAAACCCTGCTCGACAATACTGGGTTGAGGAACGCAATAAATTGTCTAAAAGTAAAAAGGAAATGCACTTGCAGAATAGGTTCAGGATTGCATCAAATGCAGTCACTTCAACTGGTCAGGAACAGGCTGTTTCTTGGAATACAAAGCACTCTCATTTGCAGCAGGAACTTGGTGAACCTGCCTTGCCTTCTGTTAAGCATTCTAACTTAAACAACTCAATAGAGTTGACCGACACCAAAAGAGTGGACAGCCTGTTAAAGGTACCTCCAACAAAGATCCGTAAGGAGAAGGTTGATAGAGTTAAAGACAATTGCGATTTGGATACAACTGCAAAGGATGAAGCTAATGCAACATCTGTTAAAAGGGCACGTAGTTCTGAACAATTAAAACTTCGGGGCAGGCTTTGTAGTATCTATGAAGACATATTAGTTGTTAATAATATTTCTCTTGCTGAGGAAGTTGCTAGGATGCTCACAGTAAATTACAGGCATCTTATTCATGCTTGTGATACTGAGGTACAATTCTTGTCTGTTTTAGCATTTATTATGGTTGTTCCTTTGATTGCGGCAGTGTACATATCTAGATTCTTGTCAAGTTCAGTGAATTTGTCCTTTTACACATTGAAGTGATATATTATATTCTTAAGCCATTTCATCAATTGAGTGCATATTAGCTATTGTATCAGTATGAATCTCATGGACATTTCATAAATGTGGAAATGTAATATACCTACTTTTAATGTTGTCCAAGGTGGCCAAGATAGATGTCAAACAAGAAACACCTGTAGATCATGGGGAGATAATATGCTTCAGTATTTATTCAGGTCCAGAAGCTGATTTTGGAGGTGGAAAGTCATGTATTTGGGTAGATGTTCTTGATGGTGGAGGCAAAGAGATCTTTAATAAGTTTGCTGATTTTTTTCAAGATTCATCCATCAAAAAGGTAACCTTCTCTTACTGTGGACCTTTTTTTGCTTTAAATCCTATCACTCCTCTTGATGTGCATCTTTTAAGGCCTGTTTGGCTTATCTTTTACAAAATTTGATTTTTGAAGAATTGATATTAAATAAATTTGATTTGTTTGGGAAAATATTATATAAGTTTAGAATAATTTATTTTATTTGAATGGTAGAGTATAATCTCTTTTGAAGTGTTAATGCAGGAATTTCTTAAAAATTTTGATAGGTCAAACACCTAGAATTAATTCTATTTGATGAAAAAGTAAAAACATTTCACTTTCAAAATCATTTATTCTTACGCTATTAAAAAAGAGGGCTGAAATGCTTTTCTTCTGAAATTCAAATCAGTAGCTTCCAGAAAAAGCTTTAAAAGAATGTTTCATATAAATTAGTTTCTAAAAGGTTATCCAAGTGCATAATTCTAGCTTCATAAACTCAAAATGGATTTATATTACTTCTGGGTTTGCAACATGGGATTCAAAATAAATTTTGAAGTAACAAAGTCGTTGGTGCATTCTGTAGGTCTGGCATAACTATAGCTTTGACTGTCATGTTATACAAAACTATGGATTTAAGGTTTCTGGATTTCATGCTGATACAATGCACATGGCACGCCTGTGGGATTCATCCAGGCGCTGGGTTGGTGGTTATTCTCTTGAAGGACTTACAGGTGACAGACATGTAATGTCTAGGGCTAAACTGGACCACGAAAAGGATTTGATTGGTAAGGTGTCCATGACAACTATATTTGGCCAGAAAAAGTTGAAGATTGATGGATCGGAGGGTAAAATGACTACCATTGCTCCTGTTGATGTGCTGCAGAGAGATGAGAGAATTCCTTGGATATGTTACTCTGTCTTAGATGCTAGAAGCACTCTAAAGCTTTATGAGAGCCTAAAAAGTCATCTTTCGGACATGCCTTGGAATCTTGACGGAGTACGTGTTTTACACAAAAACATGTATGATTTCTACCAGGAATATTTGCAGCCATTTGGTGAGCTTCTAGTCAAAATGGAATCAGAGGGAATGCTAGTTGATCGGTTATATCTTAAAGGCATAGAAGATGTGGCCAAAGCTGAGCAAGAGGCAGCTGTTAATAGATTCCGAAAATGGGCATCTAGATATTGTCCTGATGCCAAGTATATGAATGTTGGAAGTGATGCACAATTGCGTGTACTGCTCTTTGGTGGCACCATTAACAGGTGCTCGTCATTTAAATCTTGTGTGGAGCATGTTTCTACCTTAACAAATGGATAACTTTGAAGTTGAAATTGATATTCACGATATTTGCTTTGGTGAATGATATCATGCAATCTGAACTATACTGAAATACGCTTTGTAAAAATACTAGGCATATTCGTTATGTTGATATCATTATAGTGTATCAAGCACCCTTTTTTCTCTTAAAAAATTTGGCTGTTACATGAAGGCTTATGTTATTACTAACTGCATATATGTGGTAGGTTGGATTTTGGATACTGAGGCTCTTGTTTATTTTTTTTTAATAACTTAAGAATATTTAGTGAATTATGTTAACTAGCTTCTTTATTTCTAGTTAGCAAAAGAAATGGCTGTATGATATTTCTTCTTCTCTTGAAACAATACATGCTGGAAAGTCTAATTTAACTATATACTTCTCATTGTTTTGGAACTGTGCTGGTCATATCATTTTGTTGTATTCTCTATTCCGTAGGGGAAAAAAAAAAGTTTTTAAGTTTGAGTTTTACTGTTTGACATAAATACCAAGATGTTTTTATCAATACTATTTTTCTCAGTTTTTAGGTTTTTCATTTTTGAAGAATATGACATTTTATTCAGTGTCAATCATAAAGTGGCTGACCTTGACCTGTACACTAGAGTCAAGTTATGGATCTATTCTCTTTGTATATATGAAAGTCCTTAGTACAATGTATATATTGTTGTCCCTTTGATATTTTTGTTTTTTCTAGCTGAGCTCATTAAGGGGGATAAAGTTATGATTCCATAGACAAAACATTTTTCTCTACTAATTTTGATGAAGCAGTTAAAGTATATAGATGAAAGTAAAGCTCTCATTTTCTCATGCTACATTATTCATTACAGAAAAAACCCTGATGAGGCAATTCCAACTGAGCGGATTTTCAAAATTCCCAATGTTGATAAAGTGATTGCTGAAGGCAAGAAAGCTCCCACAAAATTTCGTGATATTAAGTTGAACAGCATTGGATACAACCTGAATGTTGAGACTTACACGCCAAGTGGTTGGCCCTCGGTTAGTGGTGATGCTTTAAAAGTTCTGGCTGGCAAAGTTTCTGCTGAATATGACTTCAATGAGGCTTGTGATGTGGATCTTGATGTTGAAGATGGAAATCTTTCTCAAAGTGAAGTTTTACCCGAAGAAATAGACAAATCTGCTTACGGAACAGCTTTTTCTTGTTTTCCAACAGAGGAAGAAGGGAGAGAGGCTTGCCATGCCATTGCTGCTTTATGTGAAGTCTGTTCAATCGATTCCTTGATCTCTAACTTCATCCTTCCCCTGCAGGTAATATTCCTTTTTAAATTTTTTATTTTGAATATCCCTTGTCTGGTGTGGTTATTGATTTTCATATTACCCTATAAACTTTGCTTAGCCTGTGTGATTGACATCAATAGTGTTGATACTGCAATATAAATAGTACACTAGTTTTTGTTTTGTGTGCTAGAGGAAGAGAGAGGATGGAATTTGAGATCACTTGATTAATCCAATGCTTGCATTAACTTAAAGGGGGTAGTTGTTATATTATAGATTGTGTATGTATTCAAGTTTGTAGGTTATGTATGTATACTCATGTTAGTTTAATCCGTTCTCAATGGCAGGGGAATAACATATCAGGAAAGGATGATCGTATTCATTGTTCCATAAATATCAACACGGAGACTGGACGCCTGTCAGCAAGAAGGCCAAATCTGCAGGTTCTGATAACATTTCAGACTTAGCTGTTGGTTTACTTGAAATTTTTGAATGCCATTTTTTTTCAATACTTCATCTATGTTTTTATTTATTGATGATGGTATAATTCTATCTTTTTATGTTTATAAGATATGAAGCCATTTAAGTGGCTTCACTTAATAACTTGTGCATTTAGGAGAGTTGGTCCTTCATATGATATAAAATCCTCTATGATGAAGTAGTTAGGAGTTTGATTAATTCTGCAAACAATGTTTATTTTAAGCACAAGGTACATGGTTGACTTGTGCATTGTCCATGTTTCAAGCTTAAAGGACGTATTATGACAAGCCAAGTTAAATATATATCCTCACCTAATAGTTTAAGCTTTTAGAACAGCTGGTTCTTGACGATGTTAAATTCTTAGAGTAGCAATAGAACAACTCATTATTGGCAAAAGACTAAAACGTCTATCTATCACGAGTGATATGAAATAAACTGTTAATTTAAGCCTATTGTGTTAGATAAAAACATGTGCCAAAATTTTCCTGTTTGCTGTAAGTTTAGTTCATGAACTCTCTCATTTTAGTAAAAATTCTTTTATCCTCCCTGCAGACTGTACATTTTCTTGTTTTTTCTGTATTTTGTTATGAATAAATTATTCCAAAGCTTAACCTATTTGGTGAAAATACGTAAATGGTCATTTTATACACGTGCCCTCACGCACAAGTCCCATTTGGGCTTGAAGTATGAAAAATGCGCAAGCCTACAATAGGAGTGGCAGGGATCCAACTCTAGACCACTTGGTCATTGAGGCCCTAATACCATGCCATGATTCATCTCAAAAGTTTAAACTGTCAGGTGAAGATATATGAATTGTTTTATACACTAACAATATTTTTGAAAAAGAAAAGGCAACTAAGTAAACTCATTTGTCATGTACATTAACCACTTACAATGAATTATGAATCTAATTGATTTTTAATTTGAACTTCGAAATTCAAGTATGGGTATTGCATACTGTAGATAAATCATTGGATTTTAAATTTTTTTACTTAAGTCTAACATATATAATTCATAAACTAGAACCAACCTGCTTTGGAAAAGGACCGGTACAAAATCCGTCAAGCATTCATAGCTGCTCCAGGGAATTCTCTTATTGTTGCTGATTATGGACAGGTTAGGTATTTACTTATCTGATTGAACTAGTTACAAGAAATTTCATTCTGTTGATGGAGTTGCATATGGTTGCAGTTGGAACTTAGGATTCTTGCACATCTTGCTAACTGTAAGAGCATGTTGGAAGCCTTTGAAGCTGGTGGAGATTTTCATTCAAGAACGGCAATGAATATGTACCCATATATTCGTGAAGCAGTTGAGAGAAAGGAAGTGCTTCTTGAGTGGCATCCTCAGCCTGGTGAAGACAAACCCCCAGTTCCTCTCCTGAAGGTAAAGTGGACCATAAGCACTTGCTGTTAGATACGCAAAAATATTGTTAGTTTGGTATATCTCATTATGTTGTAGCTCATTGTATGTCAGTTATGAGCACACTGTGTTTGTATTTGAACACATGATACAATTAAGACATGTTAAATTTAAAGGCTATTTTCTTTATTCATTTATGTGGTGAATAATTTATCTTTAGGACTTAAGTATTAACTTAAAAAATGACCCTCAATTAACATGAAATATAAACCTTCTAAGAAATACAGGATAACATATTTATAGGAATTAAGAGTGTGGATGAGGAATTATAAGATAATGTATTTATAGATAAATTTAAGTTCTTATCAGAAAATATGTTGATTAGGTACCTCTTGGAAATAATCATAGTTAGTGCACTTAGGAAATATATTTTTATGTATCACACATAAATAAAAAGCATTTAGTTCTCATGGGTGTTAGTGTCTGTCAATTTAATATTGTTTAGATCTGCTGGTGTGGTCATAGCTGTCATGCAAGGAGATCGGGTACAGTGTTAACAAGGTCTGAGTGGGGTACAGTTTAGGAAATAGTGTCCTCTAAGTCTATTAAGAGACTAATGCATCCATGATATGCAGAACAATTGTAGCAGAATCTTGCATAAGAAATTTGTTTCGTTCTCTCATGATTCTGTTTTCTCTCTTAATCTCCCACTCAATTCAACAGTAAGATGAATTTTTAAAATTACAAACAAGGTATTTTGCTCTTAAAATTTGGACTTTAAATGTAATTCAATACTACAAAACCAATTTGTACAGTACGGACTGTTCAATCTTTTTATATGCTCTATTTAAGCCATATCTCTAGTAGATCTAGGGCTAAAATATCACCACCTGTAAGGCTGAATTAAGGTAGCCCCAAAGAGGCCCATCTAAGGCACCGCCAAATCAATTTAGAAATAAAGTCTACTTTCTAACACAGGACACTTTAAACATTAGAGCAAAAATCCAGAATTCAGGAATTTATCACTGCAAAGAAAGGACAGCTACTGCTTGCATTGTTCAAGAGGCAAATCATCCAACATTGGGCACATGTGTTTGTGATCTATATATATTTTGGGGTTCCAAACATATATGCAGGAAAAAATCATCATAGTTTGGGGACGTCTGAGACGTATTTAATGATTATGATTTGAGGTTTAGTTAAGCTTCTTGTAGCCAGCTTAGCTTTATTATATCAAATCCTTCTTACTAAAGATAGATTTCCCATCCAGTTCTATTTAGTAACGACTTACAAGAACACAGGCATAATACACAGTAAATTTGAAATCAATATTTGAACAAAAATATAACCATCAGCTCATTGGTTGATCGTAAAAAAGCATACCATTTATCTATTTTTGACATTTCTTTTTCATTTCAGGATGCCTTTGCTTCTGAAAGAAGAAAAGCCAAAATGCTTAACTTCTCAATTGCGTATGGAAAGACTCCAGTTGGGCTATCAAAGGATTGGAAGGTACCTCGAATTCTGTAGCTTATTGTGAAGGGCTTAAATAGTTTACAAGTCCTCTTCATTATTGATTATGTCGTCCGAACAAGGTTACATTTATTTTTTTCTCAGGTTTCTGTGAAAGAGGCTAGGAGAACAGTTGACCTTTGGTACAATGATAGAAAAGAAGTGCTGACATGGCAAGAACAACGTAAAAAAGAAGCTTGTGAATTCCAACGGGTTCACACATTGCTAGGGCGAGCCCGGAGGTTTCCGAAGATAGACTCAGATCACAGCTACCATAAAGGTCACATTGAGCGAGCTGCTATTAATACACCAGTCCAGGTCCTTGATCTTTCAAATACTTTTATACAATAGTCTGCCACAATCCCTTTCTGTTTGTCACTATTCTCAAGTTTGATGGTTACTTATAGTAAATGTAGAATGTACCAATTCGCTGATAGCAGTCCTACCATGCAAAAAAGTGACTTGTTCTTACTAGAGTGGGTTCCCTATATAATCGGTTACATTCAGATCTCTTGGAAACTTTTTCCCTCTAAGAACACCAGTGAACGGTGTGAAAATGTGTTACATTAAGCTTGTGAAAACACCACAAATCAAATTTTATATTAAAATGATAATGGCTTGTGAAAACATCACAAATCAAAGTTTATATTAAAATGATAATTCATATAAATCTGTGAATAAAATTATATTAGAGGCTAATTGCATTGTTCTTAATTTCCTATCGATTTACAGAAGTTCACAGATTGCATTAGTCTTGTCAGCTGTTGCTCTATTATATTGAAGAAAAAGTTTCCATGTATAAAGTAAAATAAAATAGTAAACAATATTCTCACCAGACATGCCATCGGTGTTTGTGTGTGGAGTTCCACTGAGTGGCTTCTCCTCTAAATGTAAGCCTCCATGTTAATAAACAGTTTCGGAGAGTAATTGATGGTGTTTTTCTATTGGCAACCGATTTATATTCTTCTTCCTTCAATCCATAAAGTTTTGGATCCATCTCCACCTTCATGCCTTTCTTTTGTTGGCTCTTCTGATTTGTCAAATATTACAGGGTAGTGCAGCAGATGTTGCTATGTGTGCCATGTTACAAATATCCAAAAATGAGAAGTTGAAAGAGCTTGGATGGAAGTTACTTCTACAGGTTAATATTTACGTCTAGAATTTTCGCTTTATATTTGTGTTCACTTTTTGTCAAGTTTCATTCAAGGATGTTCACACAGTTTGATTTCAATAATATATATTTATTCACTTTTGAGAGAACAGGGCATGGACAAGTATCAGTGAAATTAGAGAGACCATTAACTCTGGAATATAATTTCTATCGATCAATGAAAAGTGATTGTTTGTGTTACTGTTGGACGTATTACCAAAGCAAGCTCTTTGATATACCTACTCAATTGAATTAAAGTTCATTATTCCAATCTTTGAATGGTGAAGCAAATGCTCCAAGTAGCCTGCTTAATCAACTGGCTGTTGATTGAAAAGCTATACAAATTATTCTTTTGAAATAAGCATAATTCATGGCTTCTTGATTGATGTATTTTCCTTGCTTCCTACTATTTTCCATTTTGCATAATATTCCAGTTTATAGATTGGTTGCTTTGACATTTTTCCATTTTAGCACGCTCTTCAATTCCTCATTTTCTGATCTTGAATATGTGAATGTCATGAGCATTGAGCTTCCTAACCATGGATGGTGTAGATTGCTTAACTAATACATCTCTTAATCCTCCCTTTTTTTCATTAACTTCTCATCACATCATCTTCTTTGTATTACTTTCATATCTCGGTTACCCTTTGTAACTCCATTCCAGTATGTTTCAACTCTTGATGTTAACTGAGACTTTTGGCTATGGCAAATCAGGTTCATGATGAAGTCATATTGGAAGGGCCAACAGAGTCAGCCGAGGTTGCAAAGGCCATAGTTGTTGAGTGCATGGAAAAACCCTTCAACGGCAAGAATTTTCTCAAGGTTGGCCTATCCGTGGATGCCAAGTGTGCTCAAAACTGGTATGCTGCAAAATAGATGGTTAGTCATACAATATGAAAGGTGATGAATTGGTGTGGTGTGGTAATTTTGCACCCTTGACTTCATACAAAGGCCATCCATGATTGGATTGAGGTGTTTTCTTGGCAGCATGATTCCTTTGGTAACTGTAAAGCAGAAGAAGCTGCTACTTTTGTGGTTCTTTTTCCATGGCAAAGGAATTGCCCTTGAGGTTATCTTCCTTCATTTCTATAGAGGTCCTTGATGTTCTGGGAAGAGTAATTCCACACTGATGTTTTGCTGTGCATAACATTTGTGTCTTTGAAGGAAGAAGCTAAGGAGCAAAACCCTGGTGTTAGCCATTTGACTGCTTCTGTTATCTGTTTATTCTGCTTCTTAGTCTATCATTTGTATACATCATGTAACATTATGGCAACTGAATCATTTGTATATTGTATATAAAATACAAAATTTGTATTTCATTTACATCATGCAGCAACAAGTGTTTAGGTAAAAGTTTTTGTGTACGAAAATATTTTTTAATAATAAAATTGATAGAATTTGTTCATAACTTTTCTCTCACTAGAAGGGTTTTAAGGAAATTTAATTCATTTTACCAAAATGTATATATGAAAATTTGATAAAGTTGAAAAGACTATGACATAAGCATGTTCTTTCTCGAATTCTAAACTGCTGTAACTGCTATGCCTCACTGGAGGGATTTTGTTTCTTGCATCCTCGTTACCTCCTGCAACCCCCATTTTTTTCCAAAATGTTCATTTTGTTCTTTCTCTTTTATAACCCATTAAACCTTTAAGAACCTTCATTGGTTTCTTTATTTGTTTTTTTTTTTTTTTGACAGCCAAAAATAAATG
>Ga0209489_107984_pt1 | contig 15054 bp, 2 predicted proteins | sample SiratrowhiteBW_FD_187527 | JGI IMG/M metagenome (GOLD analysis project Ga0209489, IMG submission 187527) | Root nodule microbial communities of legume samples collected from California, USA - Siratro white BW (SPAdes) (version 2) | ecosystem: Host-associated > Plants > Roots > Nodule | place: USA... | reverse complement strand
AAAAAAAAAAAAAAAAAAACTATGTCCATTCCTATAAATTGTTGTATTACGGTTATTAAAGCAATTATTTTTTAATATGAAATCTCACTATAAAGGAAAGAGAAGTAGACAAAGATCAATAAGAAATTACGTGTCTAAAGAAGTTTAGAACGTAACTCTAACTCATATTGTAAATTATGTTTATATGTATTACATTTAATTTAAGACGTGTTTGTTAAATGTTTGTGTTTTAGAACCATATAGTAGAACAAAGCGCACATCATTCATTCTACTTAAACATCGATTATAAAATCTATGTAAAATTCCTTCCAGAATTAACTTTCAATATGAATCCTATAAAAATGATATTGATAAAAAAAATCCTATAAAAGTGATTATAATTGTTAGTTTTAAATAATTATCAAAAATGTATTTTCAAAATAATACTTTAGAAAACTATCATAAATATTCTAGTGACTAACTAGGAGAATTTTGTTTAAAAGATTTTCAAACACTTAATGTATTTTTATTATTAATCAGATGTTATCTTTTTATCATTAGTTATTATTTTATCTAAAAGTGTATAAATTCAATCTTTTAAAAAGGTAAAATCTCAAATTATGTTGAAAGTTGAAAATATAACACAACTGTCTTTTAAAATAAATTAATCAACCTGATTATTCTATTATTAAAAAAAATTTCTTAATATAAATAAATATTTAACAAGATTTTCAAATGATGTTGAAAATGAAAATTTTGCTTTAATATATTATTATAAGAGTGGAACATTGAGATCTATGAATTTAAGTTTGATCTCTCTTCATTTAATTGTGTACTTTGAAAAACATGTAAAACTCTTAAAAAGTAACCTTGTGAGTTATTTGAAAGAAGGGAAGAAAGAATGTAGATACGCACAAGAAAAATTACTTATAGAAAATCAAGAATCCTTACATCAAATAAAGAGTTCACATAATTCAACTTTAAATGTTATTTTTAAGTTATAATTTTTTATTTTAAAATCAATCTATTTAACACTTCACGTGACCCAACTTCAATCTATAGAGATTATCTTTCCTCTCACCTACCCATCTTTTTATTTGCCAAACAAACTCAACTTTTAGCAAAAATGAGGCTTGGGTTTCTCCGCTTGTGGTTGTATGGTGCAGAGGAGCTTGTGTATTGTGGAGAGCAGCGTGTGGCATTGGATAAGAGAAAAACAACAGCAGGAAGCTATCTAAGGAAAAATATGAAACAGCTAATAAAACAGATCTCTCCTGCTGTAGATCCAGCGCTGTGATTGGAGCTATAGTGCTTTTTTTCATGATGGTGCAGAGCACCTTATGGTCATTGGATAAGAGAGCTGTCAACAGATCAAAGTTTGTTTCATTATGAATGAATTTCTTATGTTAGACAATGAAGGAAGGGATTTAATAACAAACTTGTCTTCCGGTTAAATTGAATTCTAATTATTTTTAGTTTAGGTTTTTCTTATACCAATATTTTGATTCAGTGTATTCTTTACTGTAATTTTCTAGTAGTTGTCACTATGTGTAATATATATAATTGTCACTGTGCGTAATATATATATATAACACTATGCGGGAAAGTTACGTTTAGAAAAAAAACAAAAAAACTATATCCATTTCTATAAATTGTTGTGTTACGGTTACTAGAGAAAGATAAGTAAGATATTACATATCTAAAGAAGCTTAGAGCATAACTCTAACTCATCTTGTAAATTATGTTTATAGTATTACATTTAATTCAAGAAGTGTGCTAAATTTGTTTTCAAAGATTTGTATATGTATTACATTTCACTTATAACAATGTAAAATTTCTTCCAGAATTAACTTTGAATATGTATTTTACTTAAGACGAAATAAAGTAAAATCTCATTCAAAGTTTAAAATATGACTCAATAGTCTTTTTATTTAATAAACTTTTTTCTTAATACAGACAAATTTTGAACAAGGTGGATTTTCAAATATATTGAAGGTGGAAAAGTTTTCTTAATATATTAATATATTAATATATTAATGTAACTGATAAACATTGGGACCTTTGAATTTAAGTTTGATTCCTCATTTAATTATATACTGCCAACAACACACAAAACTGATAAAAAATGACATCATACATTTGTGAATTGTCTCAGAAGAAAGAATTTGGACAAGCACAAGAAGAGTAACATATGAAATAAAGAGCTCACGCAACCCAACTTCAAAGGGTTTTCAAGCTTATTTCAAAATCTAATTTATTTAATGTTTCACGCCACCAAACTTCAACACATAAAGAGATTATTGTTCTCTCTCACCTATCCATTGTTTTCTATTTGCCAAACACACTCACAACTTTTATTGCAAATACTATTTGGCTAGTTAACACATCAAACTAAGTATTTATTTAATAACAAATTATTTTCATTTGATACTCAAAATTTAATGTAGATGATAAAAAATTACGAAACTTGTATACGGATCCGTATGCAAGTTGCAAAACGGGTGGTTCCACAATACATTGGGAGGTGTCCAAACGTATTGCGAAACCACCTATTCCGCAACATGTATACGGATCCGTATACATATTGCGGAATAGGTGGTTCCGCAACAAAAATCAAGATCATTAAACTCAAATCTTTAAAAATATGTTAGGGAACAACCTGTTCCGTAATTCAAAAATTTACACTATTCCGAAACAGGTGGTTCCGCAACACAATAAAAACTATTACGGAATGGATCATTCCATAATATGTTAGCACCCCAAATTAAATATTATGGAACACTTGGTTCCATAATTCATTCCCGAAACAAAAATATTGTTCTGGAACACGTGTTCCGAACTATCCCAACCCACCCCACTTATCTCGAACGACGTTCCGCCACTGTTACTCCGTCGTGCCGCCGTAGTTCCACTCTTCCGCCACAGTCGACGTCGCACAACACCCACCCACACTACCACACACAACCTTATAACACCACCATCATCTCACCTTTCGTCTCCCACCTCCATGTACTGTTTTATTATTTTTCAAAATCAAGGATAATAGGGTAATTTACTTAAGGGCAGACTTGGGATTTTTTTAAAATTTGGAGGTGCCCCAAGAACACTTGGAGGTGCAGGAAGAAACACTCTCGAATTCAAGATTTAGGTAGGTCCATGACTAGAAAAAGACTTAACAAGACCCAAGAAGTTTTGCAATACAAGGTGATCTATATGCTAAAGGTCCAATTATTAACGAACAATAATATGAAAGATATTAGATTGATTAAATATCTAATGAACTAATAAAAAGGACAATAAAAATTTTAATTTATTTTATTTTATTTTTATATATTTATTTTCAAAGGAGGAAAACTCATAACCTAACCCTTTATTTAAACATTTTCAAAAATTGAAAAAGACCATAATACATTTTGTAAATTGATGAGAGTATTATTTTAATTGTATTTTAATCAACCAACTTAATTATTTAAATTTTAATTTCTTAGTGAATAAATTTAAATTACATTATTTTAATCATCTTGTAAATTGATGAAACCATTTTATTTTAATATTAGTTTCTTGAAAATTTGAATGAAGTAGTTAACTTTAGATATATAACAATATTGACTAACTTAATTAAGTTTTAAGTATCTTATAAATTTACATATTTTAATTGAAATTTTTATTAAAAGATTTTGTTATATTCAATGTTAGAAATACTTTTATATTTTCATTTAACTATCCATCGTTTGATTTTTTTATTGTCAAAAGGATGGTGTAACCATTACTTAAGTCTCAATTGACTTATTCTCTTTTCAAGAGTTAGTTTATTAATGAGTCAATAGATCGGAGAAAAAAGATGTAAGTTGATCCTGAATTGAATAAAAAAGAAGACAATAATAATGACTATGACATCTTGCGAATTAACAGAATTCAAATAGCAAATTAAATACATGAAAATAAAAATTATTTAGACTCCTAATAAAATAATTTTTTTAATAAGAATCTAGTTGAAAATATTCAAATTTATAATATAGTATCACTTAATTAAATCTAAAAAATTTAAATCTTTTGAGGCATTATAAAATCGAAAATATGATGAGATTTTTGTAATAAATAGTAATTAAAAAGAATACTCTAAATGGTTTATAAGATTCTGAGTCACTCTCTCCTACATTACTAAGCCCAGAGCACACAACTCTCATTTATGCACATGGTACAAAAATCTTTCTAGTTTAAATAAGAGGAACACCAAAATTTCATCAACTCTGTCACTTTTTTCCCTTCACTCTCAGCTTCTTCTCCTTACTGCTTCCTGCTGTTGCTCTTGTGGTGTCCATAGCATTGTATTTTTCACTGTGGTGTCCATAGCATTGTATTTTTCCATAGCATTGTAGATCCAGCGGTGTGATTGGAGCAGAGTAGCCTTGGCTTTGTGCTATGGAAGACAGCGCTTGGTGCTTTTTCTCATGGTGGTGCAGAGCAGCTTGTGGCATTGTGCAGAGCACCTTGCGATCATTGGATAAGAGAACTGTAAACAGATAAAGCAGATCAAAGTTTGTTTGATTATGAATCAATTTCTTATGTTAGACAATGACGGAAGGGATTTAAGAGCAAAACTTATCTTCTGCTTAAATTGAATTCTAATTATATTTTTAATTTAGGTTTTTCTTATAGGCAATATTTTGGTTGAGTGTATTCTTTACTGTAATTATCAAAAAAGTACTTTAAAAATAATACTTTAGAAAACTATCATACATATTCTAGTGACTAACTAGGAGAATTTTGTTTCTGAAAAGATTTTCAAACACTTAATGTATTTTTATTGTTAATCATATGTTATCTTTTTATCATTAGCTATTATTTTATTTAAGACTGTATAAATTTAATATTTTAGAAAGATAAAATTTCAAATTATGTTGAAAGTTGAAAATATGACACAACTTTTTTTAAAATAAATTAATCAACGTGATTATTCTATTATTAATAAAAAAAATTCTTAATATAAATAAATTTTGAACAACATATTCAATCAATGTTGAAAATGAAAAATTTGCTTTAATATATTACTATAATTTTGGGATCTTTGAATTTAAATTTGATTTCTTTTCATTTAATTGTGTAATTTGAAAAACATATAAAACTCTTAAAATATAACATTATAGAGTTGTGAGTTATTTAAAAGAACAGAAAAAAGAATGTGATAAGCACAAGAAAAATTTCTTATGGAAAATCAAGAATCCTGACATTAAATAAAGAGTTCATAAAATCCAATTTCAAATATTGTTTTTAAGTTATAATTTTTTATTTTAAAATCAACCTATTTAATGATTCACGTGACGCAACTTCAATACATAAAAGAAACTATCTTTCCTCTCACCTACCCATCTTTTTATTTGCAAAACAAACTCACTAACTTTTATTGTAAAAATGAGGCTTGGGTTTCTCCCCCTTATGGTTGTATGATGCAGAGGAGCTTGTGGTATTGTGCAGAGCGGCTTGTGGCATTGGATAAGAGAAAAACAACAGATTTTTCACTGTGGTGTCCATAGCATTGTATTTTTCACTGTGATCACCGCTGTAGATCCAGCGCTGTGATTGGAGCAGAGTAGCCTTGGCTTTGTGCTATGGAGGAGAGGGCCTGGTGCTTTTTTTCATGGTGAGAGAAGGGTAAATAGATAAAGCAGATCAAAGTTTGTTTGATTATGAATGAATTTCTTATGTTCGACAATGAAGGAAGGGATTTAAGAGCAAAAACTTATCTTCTGGTTAAATTGAATTCTAATTATATTTTTAGTTTAGGTTTTTCTTATACCCAATATTTTGATTTAGTGTATTTTTTACTGTAATTTTCTAGTAGTTGTCACTATGTGTAATATATATAATTGTCACTGTGTGTAATATATATAACACTAAGCAGGAAAGTTGTACGAAACGTTTAGAGAAAAAAAAAACTATTTCCATTTCTATAAATTGTTGTGTTACGGTTACTAGAGCCATTGTTTTTCAATATGAAATCTCACGATAAAAGAAAGGGATTTAGACAAAGATAAGTAAGATATTACATATCTAAAGAAGCTTAGAGGATAACTCTAACTCATCTTGTAAATTATGTTTATAGTATTACATTTAATTCAAGATGTGTTTTAATTTTGTTTTCAATGATTTGTATATGTATTACATTTCACTTACAACATCTATTATAAAATCAATGTAAATTTTTTTCCAGAATTAACTTTGAATATGAATCCTATAAAAATGATACTGATAAAAAAAATCCTATAAAAATGTTTATAATTGTTATTTTTAAATAATTATCAAAAAAGTATTTTAAAAATAATACTTTGAAAATATCATAAATACTCTAGTGACTAACTAGGAAAATTTTATTACATGGTTTTTGAAAAAATTCTAAAAATCTTAATGTATTTTTATTTTGATGTTATTTTTTTGACCGTTAGCTATTATTTTACTTAAGACGGTATAGATTCAATATTTTAACAGGATAAAATTTCAAATTATATTCAAAGTTAAAAATTTGACTCAACAGTCTTTTTATTTAATAAATTTATTTCTTAATACAGATAAATTTTGAACAAGGTGGATTTTCAAAATATGTTGAAAGTGTAAAATTTCCCTTAATATGTTAATTAACTGAACAACATTGAGACCTCTGAATTTAAGTTTGATTCCTCTTCATTTAATTGTATACCGCCAAAAACATGCAAAATTGATAAAAATGACATCATACAATTGTGAATTATCTTAAACAATAGAAAAAAGAATATGAACAAGTACAAGAAGAGTAATCTATGAAAAACAAAAAATCCTGACATGAAATAAAGAGTTCACACAATCCAACTTCAAATGGGATTTTCAAGTTATAATTGTTTATTTTAAAATCAACTTATTTAATATTTCAGGCTACCCAACTTCAAAACATTAAGAGATTACATTCTCTCTCACCTACCCATGGGAGTTCACCCAACCCAACTTCAATTAGGGTTTTCAAGTTATAATTGCTTATTTCAAAATCAACTTATTTAATACTTCACGCCACCCAACTTCAACACATAAAGAGATTATGTTCTCTCTCACCTACCTATGGTTTGGTTTTCTATTTTTCAAACAGACTCAACTTTTATTGCAAACATTATTTCTCCCGTTAACACATCAAACTAAGTATTTATTAAATGACAAATAATATTTACACCACTTTTTCAATTTATTTCCAATTGATACTAAAAATTTAATGTAGATGATAAAAATTTAAAAAACTTTATTAGATCTTCATTTAACTTCTCATCCGTTTTCATTGTGCAATGTTCACATTCCTTTTTTTTTTCTCCTTCTTTTTGTGTGATGTTAAAGTTTTATGTTTGATGTTAATAAGTAGACATCCAAGCTCAATTTCACAATATACATGATGGGAAAGTCCAAGCCCACGAAGTAAAAAATAAAGTCCATGATCCAATTCAAGATTTAGGTGAGTCCATGACTAGAAAAATACTTAACAAGACGCAGGAAGCTTTGCAATACAAGGTGACCTATATGCTAAAGGCCTAACTATTAAATAACAATATGGAAGAGATTAGGCTGATTACATATATAATGAACTAATAAAAGGGCCAATAAAAATTTTAATGTAATTTAAGTTATTTTTATTTATTTGTTTTTAAATGAGTCAAACTCATAACCTAAATCTCCATTTGAACATTTTCAAAAATTGAAAAGGACCCATAATAAATTTTGTAAATTGATGAGTATTATTTTAATTATATTTAAATCAACCAACTTAATTATTCAAATTTTAATCGGAGAGAAAAGATTGTAAGTAGTCAATAGATTGGAGAGAAAAGATGTAAATTGACCGTGAATTGGATAAAAGAAGATAATAGTAATGACCATGTCATATTGAGAATGACAGAATTCAAATAGCAAATTATGTACATGAAAATAAAATTTATTCAGACACTTAATAAAATAATTTTTTTAATAAGAATCTAGTTGAAAATATTCAAATTTATAAGATAGTACCACTTAATTAAATCTAAAAGATTTAAATATATCAAATTAAATTATTCTCAACACTAATCATAATTAGGTGTTCTTCTTTTATTTTAAATTTAAAATCACTTTTTTAATGTTGATCAAATCTCATTTAAAAATTACAAAGTGATAATATCATAAATAAACTTGAGTCGCACAAAGAAGATTTACGTTCTATACTAGCAAACTTGAGTTTAAACAAAAGAAAATTCAAACTCAATACTTAAGTCTCTTTAAACGAAGGGACTACTAAAAGAAAAAAGAAATATAATTTATTTGCAAATTATGGAATAGTTTCCATGCAAAGCTTACGGTTGTAATTTATGATGAGATGGATTAGATTTCACTAAAACATCTCTCATACAATCAATTAAGTATTATTTTAATTGTATTTAAATCAACCAACTTAATTATTCAAATTTTAATTTCTTAATGAATAAATTTAAATTATATGATTTTAATATTAGTTTCTTGAAAATTCGAATGAAGTAATTAATTTTAGATATATAACAATATTGGCTAACTTATCTTATAAATTTAAATATTTTTAATTAATTTATATTGAAAGATTTTGTTCTTTTTAATGTTCGAAATACTTTTATACTTTTATTTAAATATCTATCGTTTGATTTTTATTGTCAAATGGGATGGTGTAACCATTACTTAAAGAGTCAAAAAAGTTAGTTTATTAACGAGTCAATGGATTGGAGAAAAAAGGTGAGAAAAGGTGTAAGTTGATCGGTAAATTAGATAAAAAAAAAAGAAAACAATAGTAATAACCATCATTTTGCGAATGACAGAATTCAAATAAGAAAGTACGTACATAAAAATAAAAAATATTTAGATACTTAATAAAATTATTTTTTTAATAAAAATCTAGTTAAAAATATTCAAATTTATAACATATTACCACTTAATTAAATATAAAATATTTAGATATCTCAAATTAAATTATTCTCAACATTAATCATTAATTAGGTGTTCTTTTCTTATTTTAAATTTAAAATCATTTTTCATGTGAATCAAATCTCATTTAAAAAATACAAGGTGATAATATCATAAATATTAAAAATACTGTAAAAAACATGTAATTAAATAAAAACTTATACTAAAAATTAGAAAATTAAAAGAGTTTGAGTTCCATTAAATTTAACTCCCCCAAAACAAAATTTTTGTCAATACAACTTTTCTAAACCTATTTAAATAAAATAACTTATCAAGGGTAATTGCTTCCTACCTCATCATTGAGAAGAAAGGTCAGAAATGTCCTCTAGGTTAATATGAAAGGAGTTTTAGTTGGACCATTTAGTTTGTTGGAGTTCGATGGGCTTATGGTTTTAAGAAGTCTAAAATGAATAAAAAAGACTTTTTTTAAATTAATAAAAATTGATACTTTTATCTAAAATTTATTTTTTTAAATTTTTTGTGATGCAAAATTATCTATTAAATTATTATAATTAATTTCATTTAAAAAATACATGAGTATTAATTTTGTTTGAGGCCTTTGAAGCCTTGAGAACTAAAGCATATTAAATTTTTTTAAGACTTTTGTAACCTTGAGACCTAACACATTAAATTTTTTTAAGACTTTTGAGGCCTAAAGTTGTTGCTTTACCTTGACCTTGAGCCACCTAGTACAACATTGCTTTTGGGATTGGTTTTCGTCCTATTTGATCTTATTATTAAATTTTGAAATTTGATTTTCATTTGATTTACGGTTGATTTAGTGTTGATTTGAATTAAATTTTGATAAGGAAGGTTTAGTTTGATTAAAAAATTGATTTTTATTTGATTTACGTTTGATTTAGTGTTGATTTGAATTAAATTTTGATAAAGAAGGTTTGATTTGATTACGCATGTTTGTTATTGTTGGGCGGTTGAATTGCGGTGGTATAGAGTGCTCTTAGGCAGTTCACAGCGTGGTTGTGTAATTACATGTTTTTGGTTTTTATTTTTTGTTTTTCATTTTAAAAAAGAGATTTTGAAAATAATATGGCATTTCCATTCTAAAGAAACATTTGGTAATGAGAAAATTGAGTTGCAGAAAAGCAAGGGTTTCCAAAACATGTTTATGAAAAGATATTAAAGAAACATTTGGTAATGAGAAAATTGAGTTGCAGAAAAGCAAGGGTTTCCAAAACATGTTTATGAAAAGATATTTTGAAACTTAAATTAAATTTTCAGAGATAGAATTCCAGAATTAATTTTTACACCTCAAAATTTATTTCAGAACACTAATTCCGAAAATATTTTTATATTCCAAAAAATAGGACTAGTATTTTAAAAATATTATGGAGGTGCAAGAACTAAATGAGTAGGGTACAAGAAGCAATTTCTCTTATGCGATAAAACATTTTGGTCCTGTTATGCGATAAAACAAGTAAATTTAACGCCCGTATCTTTTTCCACCTTTATGATTTTCTTCTGCATCCGTATGTTTATAAAAAAATTTAAAAATAATATTCTAAATTTATAATTAGTTATATTTTAAATTATTCAATTCTAAATATAATTTTTTATTTAGAAATTTAGAATATAACAATTATATTCTAATTAGCATAATACAAAATATACAAATTTAAAATATATTTTTTTAAAAATTTATTATTCTAATTGTACAATTTTAAATATGTTTTTTATACCTTGAATTGTTTAATTGGAAATATTAAGGAAGGTGTAAGAAGATTTATTTACTTTTCTAATAAAGTTAAATGATAATTTTCTTTTCTTTAAGAACACAAGAGGAAACCAAAGAAATGCAAGAAAAAACACCTAACCTCTTTTGTACTATATTGACTTGTCAAAACCAGAGTAGAATAAATTGGTTTATCGTGATTAAGTAAGTAGGGCACAATATAAGAAAATAAATGAATATATTTTATTAATGGGACTCATATGAAATTTAGTTATGGGTCTGAATGTGATTTAATAAATAGAATGATTTGTTAATAATTATGAGAGGTTATTTACTTTATAAATAGTTGATAGTAATGAACTTGATGGATGTTGGTTACAAAAACAAATTAGGGTTATGTCTATGGAGTGTGAGGGTTCTCCAGAATTGACCATCAAGAAAGTGTGAGGGGAAGAAGAGTGACTAAAAGAGATAGATTGAAAAAAAGATATTGAAGTTCTTTTATTAGGTCTCTCATGGATTAAAGTAAGTCTCTCTTACTATTATCCTATATTATGTGAGAATCATAGATTCTAAGATTGATTGATTAAAATTATGATTGAACTTACATGTGATATCACAACAAGGTTGTTTGAATTTTATGATTCTCCATTATTGATAATATTTTCCAATTTTATGAACCCTAATTTCAAATAAAATTGTAAAAGAATTACGAATTACGGTAATTAAATTACCACAAATTAGAGTTTATGCGTGTGTGAAAATTATTGATTGTCTTTATTGATGCATGCTTGACATTGTTTACCTGAAAATCATTGTTGCTTTGTTCTATCAGAATTGCAATGGTTCATAATTGTTTTCATAAAATAAATTGTGAGATCAAGGTTAATTTTTGGTTTAAAAATGTATCTATCCCTATCTTATTTATTTATCTTATGAATCAAGGGTATGCGCTAATTAATTTAAATTCTTATGTTTTTGCCAAGTTTGTATTCCGCTATACATATATGCACATATAATTGATTGAAATATGGAATTGCAAAAGTGGGATAAAAAGTGGTAGGAAATGCATGTAGGTCCAACCTTAACCTATCAATGGAATTTTGAATATTTAGTACCTAATTACAGATAAAGTTTTATGGGTTAATTATGATTATTTCTTCCTATCAATGAAAATTAATTTATGAATTGATTAATTTTTAGGATTAATTGTATGATAGATTTGTAATCATCAAAGTGATCAAATCTTTATGTTTTGGTTAATTCTAAATTAATGACAATTTTTATTTTAATTCGGATTGATTGTAAGATAGATTTGTGTTGAATATTAGACGGTCCAAAGTCCCTTTAGATTATCAAATCTCCTGATAAAGTTTTGATGATAACAAAAGTCAAGTATACATTTATATTTGATGATTTATATATTTTGTTCAGTTACTTCTTTATCAAATAGCAACATACAGACGCATGGTTCTTGAAGAGATAAGTTTTCTTACTAATTACTTTTATGTTATTGATTTGATTTAAATTGATTTTATATCAGCTTTAAGGTTCAAATTTGTCAAATATTTTCATAATCAAAATTATTATGGAGTATTTAGATGTGATTAATTGATTTTATATAATGATGTGCTTTAATGTTCAAATCTGTTCATAATGGAAATTATTCAAACTATAAAATATTGATGAGTATCCCAAATATAATTTCTTTATGTTGTTTTAAATTATGTCCAATACATAATTAATCAAGTTTAATGCAGTATGAAAATTACAGAAATATTTTCAGTTTGTGCTCCATACATCAGAAAGTCAAGATTGCTCTATTCAAGCATCCCAACGGCTAGTTTTCTAAAAGCTACATATAGAGGAACAAGTTCAAGTTGAAGAAAAAACAAGGAGAAGGGAAAAGAGAAAAACATCATACAATACATTTGAAGAAAATATACTGAGTTTTTATTGTCAATCTGCTATAGAGAGCATATAGAGTTTTGGGTTGTGTGAAACCATTGTGTAATTCTTCACCTTTATGAAGTAAACCCTTGTGAGCTTTCATTGTTCTCCCTTTTGAGAGTGTTTCTTTTAATCTTGAGTGGTCTTGGTCTTAGGGGGAGATTGAGACTGGTATAAGTTGGAGAGATTTGTGTACTCGTTATAACCTGGAGAGATTTGTGTACTCGTTATAACCTAGAGAGGTTTTGTGTACTCGTTGTAACTATTTGCTGAATAGTGAAGCCTTTTGAACGATTTATTCAAGGGAGAACTGGACGTAGCCCAAGAGATTAGGGTGAATCAATATAAAATTGCTTTATCTGTTGCTTATATATTATTGCCTTAGACAATCTTGCTTGGTGGTTTTTGTTTATAACCAAATGAGTTCAGGCTCCATTCAACCCCACCCTTCTAGGAGTCAGCTGTTCCTATAATTTGTAATCACCAAAGTGATCAAATCTTTATGTTTTGATTAATTCCAAATTAATGATGATTTTTATTTCCATTGGAATTAATTGTGTGATAAATTTGTAATCACCAAAGTGATGTTTTATTTTAATTCCAAATTAGTGTTAATCTTTATTTCAATTACTCATGGAATGGATGCTAAATTATAAATAATTGATTTATTGGTTAATTGAACTTCATTATTATAAGGCATTTATGGATAGTCAAAAAGTTGATTAGTTGTTCTTATAACTGATGAACATGACTGTTGGTAGTGGGTATGTATTATAAGTTCTATTTGTATATACAAAGATAATAAATTTTGCTAATTAGTGCATATCTCTTACCAAATAATGTTAATATTATTAGCATCATTATCTTTATGTTTTTAGTATTAATATATCACCCAAAGGAGAACATTAATATGCATATAATGTCTATTTACTATCTAAATCTGTATATGTATAGTATGTTTAATAACTCAAAGTATTAATGGCATGTGCTAATTGCAATATATGCTCTTGTATCTTTACATTGGCAAGTTATGTCTATTCTAATATTTAAGGAGTTAAATTTTTCTGATTCGAGCGAACAAGTTCAATTTCACCTAGGTGTCTTGGATCTTGATATAATTTTTCATGTTGTGAAGCCTGCTTTTTTTCGGCAAGTGTACCGAGTCAAAAGCAATATAGATTTATAAAGTAAGGACGTCGATCCCACTGAGAATAATTTTACTATCAAATCTCAAATTCACAACTCATTAAGCAAATAAAGGTTTTAAGATGAATTGAGAGTAATTTAAATTAATAAACAATAAAGACAATTAAAGAATAAATAGCCATTAAAAAGAAAGTTTTCAAGATCTAGAAAGACTCTGGTATTGAACTTCATCTATCTCCCTCATTCATATTTTGGATTTGATAATAAATACAATATCAGTAACTATTCACTATTGATGTACATATAATAATCATTCACAATTCCTCTTATATGAAATTCATAAGGTAATTTCCTAAATATTGATCCCTCAGCTATTTAATAAATTACCTAACATTAAGAACAGATGTTATAGAAATCAATACATTGAAACCTATCCCTAGTATTCCATGATTATTTTCCTCAGAATCTCTTAAAAGTACTTCCCAATTACATTCAAAATCAAGACTCTATTGATTAGATAAAATCTAGCATTAAGTGCAAGATGAAAATACCAATGGAGTAGAAACTCAATATTATATTTAAAATCACCAAAATACAAATGAGTTCAAAAGATTACATTCAATCAAATCCCAAAGATGAAGAATTTAGCTACCTATGGTAGCCATTACAAATCAATGAAAGGAAGATTGCAAGAGAAGAAGAGAATATTGATTCTAGTCGTCTGCCTCCGTCCTCTAGGTCTTGATGCCCCACAATCCTAAAAATCTCCTTTTAAACTTGTTTTTGTGCCTATGTTAAGTGACTTTTCTCTCGGGCATTTTTTCTATTTTAAACTTTTTATTTTTTTTACGAATCTTTCAATCTATCATTTTCTTTCTTTTATACATGAAATTTCACAATAATTGTGATTAAATGATTTCTTTTAACTCAAGACTTAAAACATAAATTTAAGTCCAAAAACTCTAAAATTAGAAGTAATTACTATTTTAAATAATATGAAATTAGATCTATTTTCTTACATTAAGACATAAATAAGAAAAAATATGTCTAGAATATATTATTACTTACCTTTGCTGGGATGACAAGGAACAAATTTATAAATTTTGGAAGATCTTGTAACATGGATTAGCTACAAGTTTTACACATTCCTATTTTCTCTTACTCATTATTGAATCTAGTACTCATACGTGGAACATTTTGTCAAAGATTAAAGCTTCTCATTTGTTCTCTTTATTAATTTATATTTTTTTTCAATAATATATATATATATATATATATATATATATATATATATATATATATATATATATATA
>Ga0209489_107982_pt1 | contig 15060 bp, 17 predicted proteins | sample SiratrowhiteBW_FD_187527 | JGI IMG/M metagenome (GOLD analysis project Ga0209489, IMG submission 187527) | Root nodule microbial communities of legume samples collected from California, USA - Siratro white BW (SPAdes) (version 2) | ecosystem: Host-associated > Plants > Roots > Nodule | place... | reverse complement strand
AATAAGAATAATTCATATGAATTTAATAATAATAATTATTATTTTTAAATTAAAATAAAATAACATAATAATAATAATTAATAATAAGTGAATTCAATAATAATAATTATTTTTTAAATTAAATTTGTATGAAATTATTCTTATTATTATTATTTAAATTAAATTCATATGAATTTAATTAAAATTATTCTTATTATTATTATTATCATTATGCTATTTTATTTTAATTTAAAATAAATTTGTATCTCTTAATATTCATGTTATTGTTTTGTTAATTATTATTATATAATTATTATTATTATTATTTATTTTGTTAATTGTTAAACTTAAGGATCATAATATCAAATAATTAAAATATATTTGAAGAGAGAGAAACAATTTTAATTAATGTCATTAATTGAAATTGCCAACATGTCACTTTTATTTTGACCAGTTTGAAATTATACCTATCTAGCTGGCAGAATTTGCCGATTTTGGTAAATAAATTTTTTTCTACCCATTTTGGAAATTAAAATTGAAAAGTACACCAAAATGGGAAAAAAACCAACAAAACATCGAGGGTAAGGTTTTAGACATGGATACTTGTTGAGATAACTACATTTGGTGGAGAACAGAAGAGATTCTAAATCAAAGGTTAGACTTAATGGGTCAACAAAGGAAAAGAGGTATATATTGCTAAAGGAGGTGGGGTGACAAAGGAAATGAGGCGAGTACAAAAGCTAACATCATGGGTTGAGTGTGGAAAAAATTCTAAGAAATATGTAAAGAGAATGGTGGGTACACGCTTAATGATGTTGAAGAATTTCTTAGAGAACCTTTAGACCATTCTTTATTGAGTTTCACTCATCATATTGCATTAAAATCGTGGGAGGGTGAGGTGAGAAAAAAAATGCACTTAATTGTATATTTGCTCATGGCAACCATCACAAACACCATACTTTTTTAGGATAAAAGGGAACTAAAATTGGTCTCTCCTGATTACAAGTTAAGCAAACTTGGGATGCCCCACAAATTGAGGTTGTGGTGCTTAATTCCGAATTGTTGTTGTTTGTGGAGAGGTGGCAACAACATTTTTCACCTTCCTATTGTTGATGACGATCATGGTGGATGATTTTTGGATGTGTGTGACATTGGATTCCACTTCTCCATATCCTTATTGTGGGAAAATTCTATTGGCGTAAGCACGAAATGAGTGTAATTTTTTTCGTTATTTATGAAACTGGTGTAAATTTATTTTTTACCAAAATAGATAAATCGTATTATGGGAATACGTTTTTAAATGAAGAAATTCTATTACAAGCGCACGGTTTCAGTTACGATGAGTGAATTTAATTAAGTTTAATTGAGATTCATGTCACACTGGCACAACTTTAACTTAAGACTGTTACACTGAAACTGGAAGAAAGGCATACAACTTCAGCTCAATTTTTATAAGTAAATGAAACAATTTTGGTTGGTGATGATTGAACAAAAATCTTGTTAGGGTGACACGATTTTACTTATAAAATTTGATCTTAAGTCGTATGGTATTCCCACAATTTTAGTGTTTTAGTTTTATGTTAAATTTGTGCCAATGTGGCTTGATGTCAAATAAGGTATTGTTTTAAGTTTCTTATGTTTCGAAATATGATAAAAATAAATTAATTCAAAAATAGAAAATAAAAGTATATTATTAGTTAAATAAATTGTATCATTGTTTCGGTTATTTATTTAAAAAGTATTTATTTTGTGTTTTTGAATTATTTATTGATTATGATATTATTAGTATGATTTATATTTGGTGAACTTTAAAATCATTTGATTTGTAATAAGAGATGAATTATAAATATTTAAAGGATATGTAAATATAAAAAGGTATAAGTTTATAATAAGATTTTGAGTTTTTTTTTACAAAACATAATTTATTGTTGATACGGAAAACTGCTCCTATTGTTTCCTTCACTTTTACAATAAGAATACTTTTTCAATTTGTTAACTATTTTATCCATTTCGTTATTAATACGTGTTGTTGTTGGTCTTCCAAATGTGTTATTAATACGTGTTGTTGTTGGTCTTCCAAATGTTTTATGTCTCATATGAGATTGTGTTAGATATTCAAGTGTGAGTCGAAGTCCCACATTGGGTAGGAATGAGAAAGTCGAGCAACATATAAGAAAGAAGACCCGCAAACCTAATGCCTTAAGGTTTTAGGTTAAAGGTGGCGTCATTCCTTTATATGTGGGTTGACTCTTATCTCATTCTTGTTGATCTCCCCGGTATTTCCCCCTCGGATTCTCCCAACAAGTGGTATCAGAGCCGTTGGTTTGCGGCCTGGGCGAGTACAGTTTGACCCTGTATCGAAAGTCTTCCTGATGGTGATTTCAGGCAAACGTGTTCCTTATAAGTGTGTGAACGACGGTACAAGTGAGGGGTCATGAGTAATGTACTCTGGTTGAGAATGCTTCAGCTCGAGGGGGAGTGTATCAATTCACATTGGGTAGAAATGAGAAAGTTGAGCAACATATAAGAAAGAAGACCCACAAACCAACGCCTTAAGGTTTTGGGTTGAAGGTGGTGTTATTCCCTTATATGTTGGCTCAGTTCTCATTCTTTGTGAGATCTCCCCGGTTTTCCCCCTCGAGATTATCTAGCAAGTGGTATCAGAGCCGTTGGTTTACGGCCTTGGCGAGTACAGTTTGACCCTGTATCGAAAGTCTTCCTGATGGTGATTTCAGGCAAGCATGTCCCGTATAAGTGTATGAACGGTGGTACAAGTGAGGGGTCATGAGTAATGTACTCAGGTTTGAGAATGCTTCCGCTCGAGGGGAGTGTATCAATGTGGTGGAGGAGTGACTCTCACTTGAGGGGGAGATTGTTAGGTATTCAAGTGTGAGTCTAAGTTCCACATTGGATAGGAATGAGAAAGTTGAGCAATATATAAGAAAGAAGACCCGCAAACCTAATGCCTTAAGGTTTTGGATTGAAGGTGGTGTCATTCCCTTATATGTTGGCTCATGTCTCATTGTTCGAGATCTCCCTAAGGTTTCCTCCCCCGAATTCTCCCAACAAGTGGTATTAGAGCCGTTGGTTTGCGGCCTGGACGAGTACAGTTTGACCCTGTATCGAAAGTCTTCCTGATGGTGATTTCAGGCAAGCGTGTCCCGTATAAGTGTGTGAACGGCGGTACAAGTGAAGGGTCATGAGTAATGTACTCGGGTTGAGAATGCTTCCGCTCGAGGGGGAGTGTATCAATGTGGTAGAGGAGGGACTCACACTTGAGGGGGAGATTGTTAGATATTCAAGTGTGAGTCAAAGTCCCACATTGGGTAGGAATGAGAAAGTTGAGCAACATATAAGAAAGAAGACCCTCAAACCTAATGCCTTAAGGTTTTGGGTTGAAGGTGGTGTCATTTCCTTATATGTTGGCTTAGTTCTTATTGTTTGAGATCTCCCCGGTTTCCCCCTCAGAACTCTCCCAAGAAGTGGTATTAGAGCCGTTGGTTTACCGTTTGGACGAGTGCAGTTTGACCCTGTATCGAAAGTCTTCCTGAGGGTTATTTCAGGCAAGCGTGTTCCGTATAAGTGTGTGAACGGCGGTACAAGTGAGGGGTCATGAATAATGTACTCGGGTTGAGAATACTTCCGCTCGAGGGGGAGTGTATCAATGTGGTAGAGGAGGGACTCACACTTGAGGGGGAGATTGTTAGATATTCAAGTGTGAGTCGAAGTCCCACATTGGGTAGGAATGAGAAAGTTGAGCAACATATAAGAAAGAAGACCCGCAAACCTAATGCCTTAAGGTTTTGGGTTGAAGGTGGCATCATTCCCTTATATGTGGGTTGGCTTTTAGCTCATTCTTGTTGATCTCCTCGGTGTTTCCCCCTCGAATTCTCCCAACAGATTTGAATGAATTTTATCCATCATAAGTAGACTAATATTCCTTATTTTGCACTGGATGAAATGTCATCTCATAAGCCTTATAAATATTCTGGAGACTATAAATTGGATCAACAAACATCAATAAGTTGAAGTGACAATAAGAACAAACTGTGATGACATGAGGACAAGGTAGTAAAAAAACTTGAAGTTTATTTCTTTGACAATGATGTAAGTTTATTTTTCATTTGTTATATATCATTGTTTTGTCATTAATTATAAACTAACACATTGTTTTCCATCAGTACAACACACTGCAAGAGCCTTAACAACCACACCATCACAACTTTCAGTTGGGCTCTTCTTCCAGTACTGATTTACATCGCCATAGCTTCCATTTTGGGTCTTTTTCTAGTACTCAACAACATGGTTTTGATCAACCAAGTGGCATGTTCGGTTATGGAATACCACCAAAACATGGCTTCGCAACTTCCATACCATGTCCCCACTACTTTCACCACTTTTACATGGCAAGAAAATATGTTTTCTATGGTGTCAAACATGTTTGATACTTCCATCATGATATCACCATCAACATTTAATGAATTATCACTCATACATTATTATCGACCGACCATGTCTCGAAAAAGGTTTGATAATCCATTTCACAATAGTTCACCACCACCACCACTTTCTCTAACCGAACTTGAGCCATAACGACCTCCAAGGTAAAACTACCATGTGGCACATTATCACATAGATAGTCTTTGTTTTTCATACTAAACAATCATATTTTTCATATAAATGTTACTTATTTATTTCATTATTCTCAATTGATTTCACTTTAAACTAAATAGTATTTAATGCTTCATATTAATTAATTATTTCACTTTAAAGTTGGGATTTAATGAAATTAATCACATTCCAATTTCTTAATTTTAAATATAAATTTATTATACACAAAAATTTAATATACACCATCAATATAGTTTTTTATATCACAATAATTTTTTTTATTATCTAGTTCCACGTTTTATTATTTAAGCTTTTTTTTAGCTAAAATTTATCCGTTAAAGTTTCCTTTATACAACACATTTTAATATCTTTATTTTCTATTTTACATTTTTATTCTTCTTTTAAAATTTTAAATATTTTAATATCATTTTTATGATAAAATAACACTTTCTGCACATTTCACATACTATTACATTATATCAAACTAATATGTAATTATAAATTAATTAATTAATTTCTAAATAACATAATATTTAAAATTAATTAATATTCTAGTATAACAGAATTAAAATTGTCTCACGATACGATTATTTCAATCCATCCTTTTCTCATAGAAGTCGTACAATATAAGTACGACTTTAATATTTTTTATTGTTATTAAACTTGGGTATTTCTAGTATGATTTTCTTTATGTTTCTTTCTAAAAAGTTATATGTGCTGTACGATTTCTTTTAAAATTGTATCTCTACTATATGGTTTTAATTAAAATAATAAAATTTGATTGGTTGTTAAAAAATTGTATCATTATGATAATTTTATTATACAAATCGAATTGTGGAATCTGAGAAGTAAATCTATATCTAATGTAATTTTTCATATACTTTCCATATTTTATAATCTGATGTGTAAATTTTTTTATAACTCACTAGATTGTAAAATTGGGAAGGTAATATTAAATTCGGATTTATCTTCTAAATTCTACAATTTGTTATGTAATTTTTCTTTTTAATATATATCATATTGTAGAATCTAAATTTTACAATCTAATAGGCTAACAAAAAAAGGTTTGTATACGGTCAAGACACCTCGTTTTTTAGAAAAAAAAAAAAATAATTTGCACGCATACAGTGTTCACATATACTAAATCAAATCAAAACTCACCTTCACTCACCACCTATGAACGAACACACTTGTGAGAAATGAACTATCAAACAACAATAAAGTTTTACAACAAAGGAAGCAAAGGAAGTATGCACAATGAGAGATAAAGTTTGAGACATCGTTTGTTTTTTACTATGAAAAGTTTTGAAGTAGAGAAAAGAGAAAAAAGTGCAAAAAAATGAAAAAATAAATTACGAAAAACGAAACAAACTTTCCATACTTGGAAGCAACGATTTACACTAAAAGTTACTTTTTCAATCAAATAACAAAATTAATTTATAAAATAATAACAAAATAAAACATTAATAATATTACTAAATTAAAAATAAAAAAGTTATAATATTAATTATAATAACAACATTAAAAAATATAATTTTTATATATAAATACTATAATAAATTAATATATAATATATATATATATAATCGATTATTGAATAACGTATATAATCGATTATCGAATATACATACTTATGTAAATAATCGATTACCGAATATACATAATCGATTACGTTATTCACGTAATCGATTATATATATATATATATATATATATATATATATATATATATATATATATATATATATATTATAATATTATTAATAAAATAGTTAATGAAAATATAAATATTATTATAATATAATAAAATTAAATATTTAAAAAGAAAATAAATTATAAAATATAATTTTTTATTATTATAAGATAATAATAAATTTAATTTTAATATTAAAATTATTTTAAAAATTTTAATGTTATATGTTTAAAAGATAATTAGTTTTAATCAAATTAATATTTATAATAAGTTAAATTTTATTTTAAAAATAATTATGTAATTTAATATTTTAAAGTTATTTTTTAAATATATATTATATTAAATAAAATATGTTTTATTTTTAATTATAAAAATAATTTTATAATTTTATATATTAAAATAATTATTATATCTATTCCATTGTTTACAAATTCTTATAAACTTTCTTTTGAAATCTTATAATCTTTCTTTTAATCCAAACAACCAAACTTTCTACGCACTTTCATCTCAAATAAACTCAAATTCACTTTCTTAAATCCCCTTCCTAATTCAAGGAAAATGATACTTTGACACCACTGTTCACATACCTCCCATTTGACACTCTTACGTGTCACATGGATCCCACTAGCGAAAGAGAGAGAATGCATTTGCTTTTGTTATATATGGAAGGATAATTTCGTCAAATGTAAAATTACACATGACTAACCACTTATCTGAATGTGACTAACCACTTACCTAAACATGACTAACCACTTACCTAAACATGACTAACCACTTATATACACATGACTAACCACTTACATAAACATAACCACTTATATAAACATGACTAACCACTTAAACAAACATGACTAACCATTTATATAAACATGACTAACCACTTATATAAACATGATTAACCATTTATATAAACATGACTAACCACTTATATAAACATGACTAACCATTTATATAAACATGACTAACCGTTTATATAAACATGACTAACCGTTTATATAAACATGACTAACTACTTATATAAACATGACTAACCAGTTATATAAATATGACTAACCACTTATATAAACACGACTAACCACTTATTTCAACATGACTAACCCTCTTATATAAATATAAATAAATGGTCAGTCATGTTTATATAAGTGATTAGTCATGTTTATATAAGTGGTTAGTCACGTTGGTGGGACCCATGTGACACGTAGGAGTGTCAAATTGAAATTATATGAAGAGTTGTGTCAAAGTATCATTTTTCTTAATTCAAACAATGACAATTAATATATATATATATATATATATATATATATATATATATATATATATATATATTTTACTTAAGGTTAAAATTATTATCGACGTGGAGGAAGATCATACGAGAGTGCAGAAGAAACCATCCATAAGTGGAAGCCATATTACATGTAGGTTTTGGACCTCTTTCCAATCAACTTTGTCTTAAATTAGAGGACAATGACTTCCAGGACCTCTCCGGTTTTTAACCTCCACCTAGTCATTGAAGGAAATGATTAAAATATTCTCTATATTTATAATTCAATGATTTTTAGAATATTTTTTCATACTTTATTTTCAGAAAGCATTTTTCGTAACATAAAATTTACGTTCTATAAAATATTAACCTATTTTCAGAAAACACCACTTGTAGATTTGAAACAAAATATTACGAACATTTCTGGTTATGAAATTGATAAGGTACAGGTTGAATTCATGTGTACAGGAAAATAATTGTCAAATTAGAATTATCCTCTGCTGATAAAATGATAAGTAAAAAAGACAAATCCAACCAATTAAATATAACGGGATTAAATTAAAAAGTATATTATTTTCACGTAAATCAAATCGTTAACAAAATTTACTATAAGAAATTATTTCAATCTTTTTAAATTTGGGCTCTAGGGATTATAATCCGATTGACACAAATTTAAGGACTAAAATAACTTTTTACAATTTGGAAATTGAAAACCTCATTTATCTTAAACTTCATAAATTAAGCCTATACAACTTTTACCATAAAATGACAAGTGATAAATAAGTATGACTTACTAAATTAAAATAAAAAATAACACATCTCCATTATTGTTTTTGTCCTTTTTATTACTATATAGTTGGTAATGTCACACATTATGTCAACCAATTATTATAGTAACAGTGATGAACCTTATGATAATTTATGATATCACAATCATGCAAAAAGTATAGTTTAAAAGATAGTGTGAAAGAACAAAAATACATCCTCCTAATTTCTTTTCTCCCAATAAGAAGAATCAATATGGAGAGGATATAGGTCTGCAGCTGATGAAGATGAAGCAGTCCATGGCCCATCTTTTGATGAATCTGTATGTGTTTCACTTCTCTCATTTTCTTCCATTTGAGAGTAATATTGTCTCATATCATCTAGCTTCTTTTCATCCATTATTTCAGATGAATCTGAAATAAATTCTGGAATCACAGATTTTCCTTCAAGCATGCTAAGCACCGATGACATGCTAGGCCTAAGGTTTGCAGTGGCATTTGTGCAAAGAAGACCCACTTTTATCATCGTCATTACCTCTTTTTCATTGAAATTTGATCCTAATCTTCTATCAACCAGCTCCATCAGATTCCCTTTCTCTTTCAATAAATGTGCCTGTTAAACAAAAGTCAACAACATGTAAAATTATCAAATCTAAAGGTTGAATGAGAGGTTGTTTTTCATTCAGGTATAATTTTTCACTAAAATGATTTTTTTATTATAAATAAATCATGTCAAGTTAAATAAGAATCAATATAATTTTATTTAATTCAAAATGAAATTGTATAATTATAACACAATTTTAAAAATTAAATTTAAAAAAATAAAAATAATGCTAAATTGTATTAATATAATTTGAGTAAAATAAAAATTAAATTGAAATCATATCACATCAACACAATTTTATTCAAAAATCTTGTCATAACGATATAATTTCAATTAATTCAAACTAATCTTAGTTTACATTAAAATGATATTATAAGAAAACATTTTTATTTTAAATTAAATAAGATCGTATCATGATGACACTATTTTTTCACTTGACAATATTTACCTATAATGAAAATAAAAAAAAATTGTCCATTTTAAAAAATTTAAATAAAAATGTAGCACAAGATAAGTATGCAAAGAATAATTTGATTCACACAAAAAAATGTAGAAAATAGCAGTTACCCAATCTAAGAGATGCAATGCTTCTTGCTTGGGTCGAGGGATGGTATTGCTCTTTCCAGTTACAATTTCCAAGGCAACCACTCCAAAGCTATAAACATCTGCTTTATCAGTTAAATAACCATGCATGGCATATTCTGGAGCCATGTATCCACTGTATAGTTGAAATGCATATTCATATCAAATATCTTAAATTAAGTAACGCTTAAATTTTGTTACTTGTAATGTCATAATAATTAACCTTATTATGTAAATTATTTTTTTCTGTTTTTAAATAAAATTCTCAGAAAAGAAAAATTTTGGAAACTTCAATCTGACTTACTAAGTCCCAGCTATTCTTGTGCTTATGTGAGTATTGTCCTCATCATCAAGCTTTGCAAGACCAAAATCAGATATCTTAGGGTTCAAGTCTTTGTCTAACAACACATTAGTAGCCTTTATGTCTCTATGAACAACTTTTAATCTTGATTCTTCATGTAGGAAAGCCAAACCTCTAGCAATACCAACACAAATCTTGTACCTGGTTGGCCAATCCAATTGCAAACAAGATTCTCCATTTCCTTCATAAATTAGACATCAATACCATTTAGTCATGTAAATATTAAGAGTAAGTTAGAGTAAATGAAGGAACCATCTTTGATGATTATGAAAACAAATACTTACTAAATAAAGCATGTGCAAGGCTATTGTTTTCCATATATTCGTATACCAGCAACAACTGATCTCCCTCAACACCACAACCATAAAGTTTAACAAGACAAGGGTGTTGCAAAGCTGAAATCAACCCTATCTCATTTATAAATTCACGGTTCCCTTGCTTAGACTTTGATGCAAGCATCTTAACTGCTATTATTGTGCCATCTGATAAAGTACCCTGCAATTACGAAATAACACACAATTTTTGTGAGTTTTCTGCATTATTTAATAGGTTATTTATAAAATTGCAATACATCAATCAAAATAGTTATGAGAAGTTATGTAATATATTGAAGGATACCTTGAAGACAGGACCAAAGCCTCCTTCTCCAATCTTATTAGAAATATCAAAGTTATTCGTTGCAGCTTTGATTTGACGCATAGTAAACAAACCCATTTGCAAATTTAAATGCTTTAACTCTGTCAATAGAATAGAACTGAAATTAGATACCTTATACATCTTTAGAAAATGTTGTGTTTTATCGATATGTTGAGAGAGATAGATATTATTTTAAGAGTTTAATTATGATACATTTTTATCAAATTATAAATCTCTGTTAATATAATTGTTAAGGTAATCATTATAAAAGTCAACACACTTGCCAAACATAATTGGTCGGGATTGGAAGATATAAAACTATTTTATGTTGTTAGTGTACAAATTTTCTTCTTCTTTTAATTACCAAAAAATATACCAAACTGGAATAACATATTTAATCAATTTCTTAAAAATTTATCCTACGTAATGACACAATAAAGAATGAATTTAGTGAATTGAGGATATAACAACATTATAAAAACATTTTATAATGTTGTGCATACCCTACTTTCTCGTAAGATTTTAAGGAAATGAATTATCAAATTTAATTTGAAATCTAGGAGAGAAGAACAAAATAGACACATATATTTCACCATTATAGTTTGTCAGTTTATTCTAGAGAATCACCTTTTGCCAATGAATTTCTTTTCCCAATATGATGTCTCCAGCCAAGTACAACAAGGATGACAAACACAATTACAGCAACTGTTATCCCAATTACAACCCCTGTAGCCAAGCTAACTGGATCCGTTCTTTCGGGAACTGTAGTGTTTTCCGATACTTGCACAAGAACAATACGTGTCATTTGACACCTTAAACAAAAAATTGGAAGAATAAACTCACAGAGACAAAGTGACTCACCTAGAGTGGCAGATATAGCTGATATAAGAGGGCCATATACTGATTTAGATGGGATAGCAGTTGTTCCTTTTCCAGCCCAATAAAAACGAATTTCTAAAGACTTATTACTCACAGTAGTTGAAATTCTTCTTGTAATGTTCTTCCCAACTCCTCCTGCTTCATTTGCAATATTGAAATCCTTCAATTCTAGCTTTCCCTGCAATAGTTCAAATCCAAACCTAAATGAATTTTGACTTCTATAGTTCTTATTATATATGCAGTCTAAAGTCTATTGAATAATTCTGCAAGTGAAGTCAAATGCACTACTAAGAGCAAATTCTATATTTTAATTATGTGATATTATATATATGTTTAGCCTGGCAAATTAAACCAGGGTTTAATAGGTTTCACACATTCTATATCACAATAGGTTTCTTAAGTCAAATTCCAACTGACTTAAGAATCAAAGTAAAATTCTTTATTCCATTCTTAATGAAAATACTTTGGTGACCATAACTGAAACATAATTAAAATAACCATGTAGTACCTGAATGTAAACATCAAATATACGTCTTCCTAGGCTGCTGTAAGTGTTATCATCAGTGAACATGATCTCTGCAAAATTCAGCGATACCGTGTAGTTTCCATTTTCCAGACACATTCCATAATAAGTCAAAGAAATGGGTGATACACGAGCAGTCTCATACAATACAGAATCAGGCATAGAAAGCCTAATGTTACTTCTCTGGATATAGGTTGTTTCTACACTAGAATTATCCAGGAAATGACCGGTATTGCTAAATACCCAGTTTTCGTTCTCCTTTATAGATGTTGCTGCCCCTGATGAACCTGAGTCTTTATCATACGGAATACCTTCACTGCTTGTCAGTGGTTCACCACCACAATTTATATGGAAAGACTTAACGGCTGTTACAAAAAAAGTCAGATCTTTAGAAATGCAATACTCATTTTTTAATTTATTTATGAAGTTTAAATGTTATTGTTAAGTGTATGGGTTGTGTTCAAGAAGATGAGATCTTTTTTTTTATTATTTTTATGATGAGGGGGTAAATTATATTTTCATGAAAACAAAGAAGTTTCTTTTATTCTAATCAGCATATTAAAAATAGGTTAAATTATACTTTTAGTTATATATCCGTTTATTATTTTATTTGTTCTTTTATTTTTTTTTAATTTTTTTGTAAATTTAATTCAGTTTTATTATATTCTAAATTTGGTGTCAGCTTAGAATCAACCTTTTGACAATTTAATATAATAAAAGTGTTGCAAAACAAAATTTATGGCTTAGAAAAAATTTTGTATCTATAATTAAAAAAAACACTATTTTTAAGCACCAGCAATATTAAAAAATTAGAACAATTAAAATATATCTGTGAAGAAAAAAATTCTAGTTTGATTTTTCTCATATGGTTTCATAAATCTTGCCTTGGTTGAGGAGTTGTAGTACATTTGCATCAAAATGATGTAAAATTTTATAATGAATTCCTAAATTGAAATATTTAAATCCATCATGTTAAAGTTTGATTGTGGCAATTGAAAATTATCGTTTTATTAATTATACACATGAAAGCACATCCAAACTCAATAAAAGATTTTAGCAGTCTTTATGTATAAATTATTCAAAAACAACATTTTTTTTACTATAGTATTATTGAGAATATAGTTTTATAGAATAAAATGGTTGACAGTGGGAATTCAAATACAAAATATTTTCATTCTATCATCAATTGGAAAAGATAAAGAGTGGAATTAAAGGATTGAATATTCAAGACTCTAGGTGTGAGGAACCCAAAAATAATTAAGGAAGAAGTAATGTCTTCCTTTACGAAAAGGTTTAAAGGGGAAGTGCATGTTAAAATTAACTTAAAGGGTGTTTTATTTCCATCTTTAACATCAAGGGAGAATGTCATCTTAATTGGAACGTTCACAAAAGAAGTGAAAGAGGCAACATGATACTATAAAAGTAGTAAAAGCTCATGCTTAGATAGTTTCAACTTTAGGTTCATCAAATGCTTTTGGAAAACTTTAAAAGGGAACGTTATGGATACAATAAAGGAGTTTCATTCTAATGGATTTTGGCCCAAAGATAATAATGCTTCATTTATATCTTCATTTAAACCCTAAATATTATGAAATCCCTCAAGATTAAAGGACTATCCTCCTATTTATTTGGCTGAAAATTTGTACAAGATTGTTTCAAAAGTATTATCAAAAGGTTATGCATAAAGTTATAGATATATCATAAGCTGCTTTCACTGGAAGGAGGAGACTATTTTTTATAAAGTACTAATAGCAAATAAAGTAATGGATGAGGTAAGAAGGAGGAAAAAAATCTTGTATAATAATAAAGGTAGATTATGAAAAGGTGTATGACTCTATGAGATGGAAGTTCTTTTACGATGGAAAAACTCGGGTTTTGTGGTTAATGAATATTGGATAAAAGGTGCTTAGAGTCTTAAACAATCTTGATCTTTGTGAATAGTAAACCAACTAAAGGGTCAAGACAAGGAGATTTATTAGCGTCTTTCATTTTCTTAATAGTGACAGAAAGACTGGTTGTAGATGTTTGGGGATGGAACTCCAAAATTAAAGAAGTTTGCTATTGGAGTTTGAAGTTTGACTTGCAGGTCTTTAAGGTGCGAGAGTAATTAGAATTCGTTTGAAATGGTAATTTAAATTCATTAAGTTTATACAAAAAGAATAAATTGTTTGCATCAAAAAAAGAAGAATGACTTGGTTTACCTGATGACTTGAAGTTGAAAAATAAACAAATTAGTAAAATTGTTGCTCTCCCATTTGATGACATTGAGTCTTATGATGAATGGATAACTGAAGAAGGAGATAATGTTGAGGTTCAACAAACTCAAATTGAAGGTGATGGTAAAAAGGTTAACTTAACTGGAGCAACTTTAAATGACTCTAGATGCATGAACTTAATCTTGATAATATAATTTTGGATGACAATGTTGATGAAGATTTTTCATCTAGAGAAGAACTTGATAATGATGAAGATTGTGATGAAGATTTCATTAGAGAATTAGATGAAGGAAACCTATAAACTTGATAACATATGCATTTTTTGGTTCTTTAATTATTATTTTATTATTAATGTGTTGTATTAATTTATTTATTTTAATAATATGGAATTGGTATCATGAATGTTTATATTTTTTATTGAATTTTTTGGAAAATAGACTCTTAAAGAATTTATAAGTCTGAGTTTACAAAACTCTTACAAGTTTAGATAAACTCTTAAGTCTGATAAACTTAAGTTTGATAATGTTGGGTGTTTATATAAAAGGCATCTATGAAATGGGGGATGGGATTCCGCATAGCGAAGAGAGGCACAAACATAAAGAGTAAGGGATACCAGAATGTAATGCATGTTTAGAGGGCAATCATTCTCCCCTTTTGTTTTGTACCACAAAAGTATCCATTGGTTAACATATCGAATTGCTTAGCAGTAACAACTAGTTTGAAAAATTACTCAAACTTACTTTGTGTACAGTTTCCACTAGTCAAACAAGTAACAGGTCCCCTGTAGGAATATTAAGAGGAGACCAAAAAAAAAAGTTAGCAGAAACATTGAACCACAAACCTTAATCGACTTTCAGAATGTATGAAAAAAAAATCCAATTGTTTTCTAGACACGCAAATAGTATGACTTACACAAACAAAAAGGAATATATATATATATATATATATATAC